>Ga0272441_10001115_pt1 | contig 57481 bp, 87 predicted proteins | sample SSMProp6N_FD_193582 | JGI IMG/M metagenome (GOLD analysis project Ga0272441, IMG submission 193582) | Marine sediment archaeal communities from Little Sippewissett salt marsh, Falmouth, MA, United States - SSM-Prop-6N | ecosystem: Environmental > Aquatic > Marine > Wetlands > Sediment ...
CAAAATCTGCGAAGATAGATAAAATTGTTTTTAAGAAACCAGTTGATTGGGTAAAAGAAAGGCATGGGGGATACAGGGAGCAGTATATTGACTCTAAACAACTTAAACAATTGCTTAGAAATAAGTTCATTCATCCAGACGTTGAGATCAATGTCAGAGGAGAGAACAGTAGGTTTATTGATTTTGTGAAGGAATATCCTCAATGTGAAGTTGAGGTTGGTGTTCCAGCTCCTGATAGGTTGGCAACTGGTGATGTGTTGGCTATTAGTGCAATTAGATGTAAAGCTAAGAAAGTCAATAAAGCGATGAGGAATGATTTCATTGATTCTTTCCATGATGCTGATGAATTGTTGCATAGAACTGAATTAAGAGCATGGTATGATTAAAGTCGAGGGAAAAAATATGGCCAGAAGAAAAGGTTGTAGCAATCCATATGCTGTTGTTGAACTTGATAAACGTGGTCGTTTACCTAAAGATATTGTTGCTACCGGTTTGCTTTTTTGCACTAAAAAAGAAGCAGAAAGAAATGCCAGAATCACTAATAAAGATCCATCTTGGTCTAAGTTTAGATATGATGTTGTTCAGTTAATTGTTCCACCGAATATAGATATCATGGAAAAAAAGAAAATGTGATAAACATGTCTAGAAGAAAGAAAGGTTGCAAGTTGAAGCATCATAAAAAAACATTGATTGTAAATGGTAAAAAATACCATTTAAAGGAGAAGGCATATAATAAGGTGGACGCTGAAAGTATCGCTAAGGATCTCAGGGATGTTGGTTATAATGCTCTTATCAACAAGCGAACAGGAGATTGTTTTGGATATGGTCGCATTCCAATGTATGGGGTTTATGCGAGGACAAGAGGTCGTTGAATGGCTAAAAAAATAGGATGTCATGTTGGCTCTCAAAAAATACAAGGAATATGTGTTAAAGTTCCTAAAAACTGGCATGGCGAAACAAAACTTAGTTTTTTCAAATACAAAGGTGAAAAAGATTACTGGAGAAAGCAACCAGAAGTTAATCGCCCACATGTCGCAGATATTGAAAATGAAAATCTCTCTCTTTCAGGTTTGGAACATAAATTATATGCCTTAGATGAGGATCATGAAGATAAATGGGTGATCAATTTAACAAAGAAAGATATTCTTAAACGCAGAAAAAGTAGTGGTCGGAGAAGGATTGATTAAAATGTCTAAAAAAGTAGGATGTCCAGTTGGTAAAATAAAAGTTTGGAAAGAGGATATGAGTGGTCAGATCTGTATAGATAAAGAATATCAGCCCCTTGCAAGATATATATCAAAAAATAAAGCAGAAAAAATTTTTAGAAAAATTAAAAACAAAGGTTTTGAACCTAGATTAAAAAAAGTTATTATTTTTGAATTACATGAAGATTGGAGGAATAGATTGGAGATATCTAAAATAACAGGTCAGAATGATATCCCACTCTTAATTTGTTAAAAGGAGAAGATAATATGGCTAAGAGATATGGATGTAAATCAAATGAGGTCATGTTAAAAGGCAAATGTTATCCAACCTCATCTTTTAAACATTATAATGAATATGTTGGAGTAATAAATATCAAAGCAACCAATGATAATAAAATCACAAAATTAAGATCACCAAGTTCTGATAGGCATTGGATCAAAGGTGTTATTCCCATAAATAAAAACAGTTATTATGATTTCGAAGCAAAGGTCTACAATGAACCATCAAAATATGGCATTAAAAAAGGCCGTGTTTCAAAGCTTTTAATCCATAAAGTCAAGGTTGATTATAAGCATCCTTGGGATAATGATCTTCATAAAAAAGCTGAGATTTTGTCTTATGATCGTGGATGGGATAAAAGAACCGATGAGGGTAAAAAGATTATGTCTAAAATTTTGGAGATGTTTCCGGTTGTGAACCCGGAGGATTTATAGATGTCTAAGAAAGTTGGATGTTATAAAGTAAAAAACGGTAAACAAACAAAAATACCAAAGGATAAATGCAATATCAAATATATTGATAAGCTCCTTGATAAGGGATATGTAGTTAGTAAAGTCGTTGAAGAAGGAAATAAAACAAAGATTATAACATATTCTCCTTTGACTCGTGATCAATTTAGAAAAAAACAAAAACTTGATTATTTTATAGAAAAAGAAGCTGTTCCTGGTAGAACTGGATGGGAAGATAAAATACATGTAATGACAATGAAAGAATCAAAACGATTGCGAGAAGAGGGAGGATTTATTGGTAATGTTCCTGGAAGCATTCCTATTGAAGAATTATTGAAAAAGAAAAAAAAGAAGAAAAAGATGGGGAAATAAATGCCTAAAAAGAAGGGTTGCAGACCCGGTCAATATGGGTTAATAGTTTTCGGAGCGAAAAAACCACTCTGTTTTAACTCTAAAAAAGAACGAGATAAAATTACACGACAACTGAAAGGAAACACAACATATTCAACTTTTTCAAATCCTATAAAAAGAGATAACAAATGGAGAAAACTTGATTCTAAAACATGGCAGAAACTCACCCCTAAACATGATATAACAATAACAAGATCTGGTAAAAACGAGTTTAACCTTGATGTTTTTGATGCGAAGATAAAAGATCCAGATAAAGCATATATCGAGAGAGATAGTGGTATTTTCAATTCATTCAAAGAAGCAAGAGATGAAGCAGATGATCTTACTTATTTGTGAAAAGAGGAGATAATGTTTGAAACGGGACGGGTGCAAAGTAGGATATGCCAAGGTTAATAACAGATGCATAAAAATACCAGAAAGTAGAATAGTTAGAAAAAAAGACCTTGCTGGGATGCCACCGATGGTCGCCCGAGTCGGTGGAAAAACCAAACTTAAAAAAACCCTCCGAGGTTATGTCCCAGAGCATAATGTTTATGTTGAACCTTTTGTAGGCGGTGGAACTCTTTACTGGGATAAACCACTAGCTCAGAAGAATATCATTAATGATATGGATCCTGCTCTGATCAAGTTTTATAAGGATGTAAAAAATGGAAAAACCAAGGATATAAAAGCATGTCGCCTTCCAACAACTAAAAAAGAATTCGAACAAGCAAAACAGCAACGCCAACGGGATGGAACATATAAGGATCCATGTGATTACCTCCGTGTTATAAAAAGATCTTATGGTGGACGTGGAAATATTTTTAACATGCCACCACAGGAAAGCAGGCCAAATGCTAATAAATACAAGTCAACAGCTCGCATCCACCGGATGATCCATAATGCAGATATGTACCATGATAAACTGAAAAAAACCAGTGTTAGCCGTAGGGATTTTTGTGATGCTATGAAGAAACATGATAGCCGGGATACTTTTCATTATCTTGATCCACCGTATTGGGATACAAACGAGAAATATAACCAGAAAAAGATCCATCCGCAGAATGTTGTTGCATGTGCATCTAAGATGAAAGGTAAGGTTCTGGTGAGTTATGATGATGTTGGGGAGGTTAAAAAAGCATTTCGTGGTTGGAAGAAGAAACGTGTTAAAACCAAATATGAGATGCAGAGCTCTGGATCTCTTGCTGGTGTTAAGAAGGATAAAACTGAGCTTTTGATCATGAATTATGATCCTCGTTCTGGTAAACGTTTAAAAATCCCTAGGGTGGCTGGTTGATGCAGAAAAAAGGATGCAGAAATGTTCATTGGATTAATCCAGATACATGGAAAACAGAAAGAGAAGCATGTGGGAAATTATCGTTAAAAAATAAACATTTTAGCAATACTACAGATATGTCTTTTTATGATGGCCTTATTAAATATCCAAGATACCATAAACAAGCAAAAGGCATCTGCAGTCGGATAGATCATATTTCACCAGATAAATATTTACAGGAGTCAGCAAGGATACATTTCGCAGAAAAAGATATTAAAATAGATTCAAAAGAAATATTGAGGGACATGGCAAAGGTTGAAGCATCTAGGGTTGATAAAAAATATGTTAATTTATATTATCAACAAGCAAAAAAAGGGTCTAAGATGCCTCTTCCTGTTTTGGATTATAGGGAGAACAGCCAGGAAGGACGTCATAGAGCGGTGGTTGCTAAGAAATTGGGTTTGAAGAAAATCCCTGTTCTGGTTGTGGAGGGATGTTAGAATTAAAAAAGTTGGTTGTGAATCTGGTTTTATTTATATGATCATCATCAGAAAGCATGTGTAAAACCAAAAGAGAAACTACCACGATGATATGCTGGCCAGGTGGTAAAAGCCGGGTTGCAGAAAAAATAATTTGGATAATTATTATCACCCTCATAAGGAATTACTGATCACTAATTTTTAATCGCTGTTTTATCTACCGTTTTAACTACCTATAAATTGCCTTTTTAACGTGCCATACTTGATACGAATCCGTGACAATAATGATACGTAAACGTATTACAAAAACATATGATAATTATATTCTTCATTGGTACTAATCATCAGTACCAATAGTTAATAGTGATAATCAACAATGCTAATTGTTAATGATCATCAAAAAGACATATCTGTATGGCTATACCCTTATAGGTATATACCTCTAGGAGTATATACCGCAAAGTACATATTTAAAGTAAAAAAATAAGATATTTGATTTTACAATTATAAAATTAGATACATCGGAGTTTACTGTTTTCAACCTCTACTTCTTTACCATCAAAATCAACAGTGGATCTTCCATAACCCGCTGGTGTTTCTCGTTGATGTTTTATAATACCAGGCGTCCCTCTTTTAAGTCTAATGCCTTTACGTTCTATACTTGATCGTGTTACAACATTTTTACATGCTAGAATACCAGCTTTTTTACTAGGATTACTTTTATTCTTTGACATGAAACCTAGTATCAATCAATGTATTTAAATATTTTTTTAATCTGGATTTTTTTCCATAAATATTGGGAAAATATATTTTAATTACATACTGGATTACTTTTCACGGAGATATACTTTATGACAAATAAAAAAGCATCATTTTTTCTGGTTATGATTATTTCAATTTTTTTATTATCATTAATTAACCCTATTTTTATTGATATATCTGATGCAGGATCTGGTAATATAGATGGCAACATGGTCTGGTGGGAAAACCAGTATGCTCGGCTTGAAGTTTATCCAGCTGTTGAAAAAAATCTTTGTACACATGTGCAGTATGCTAATATTACATGGAAATACCAAGATAATATTATAGATGTGGCATGTAGATATGATTCAGAGCAGGATGTTTACAATCCACGGATTTGGATGTGGCAGAACATTCCACATATTGTTACAGTAGAAGATTATGGAAATAATGTTGTTAGCTATACTCTTGTTGACATATCTGATTTTGAAATGATAACTACCCCTAGTTCTGTTGACCTTGGGGATATACCTAGTGATTTTTATGCTCATGGAAATGCATCATTGTACATTGATGAAAATGAAAAAGAACCAGGGGAGTATTTTATCGGTTTTGACAGCTATGAATGGCTTAACCCGGAGCATACATCTTGTAGGTTTACTTATAATTATTATGGACAGACTGGTTGGCATCAAGAAGAGCAATATTGGTATGACTGGAAGGATATAACACACAATTTTCATCAGACAAATTATAATGGTAAAAAATATTATTATGTGACTGGTTTCTCAGTGCAACAGAGTAAAACTTATTATTTTAAATATCAGTATAATACAAAGGCGAACACTAATGGTAAATGGGATTTTTTGGCTAAACTCAATAGTGAAACTATCCAGGAGGCATTGCAAACAGGTCATTATGTTATGATAGACCCCTGGTGGGATAGCGACTGGGATTACTGCAAGGAGATAGTGATAGACCATACAAAGGTAGGTGCAGATTTGATTAATTTTCCTTTTCTTTTTGATAACACCAGTGCAGATTTCCTTCATGCACAGGAGGATGGTGATGATTTTGTTTTCATGGATTCAACGAATACTACTCAGTATAACCATGAGATTGAATGGTTCAACGTGTCTGGTGACAACCGGCTTATAGCATGGGTTAATGTTACAAGTCTCAGTAAGGATGCTGATACTGTTCTTTATCTGTATTATGGTAAACCATCTGCTGATAATCAGGAGCATGTGGCGGATACATGGGATTCTGATTATGTTTTTGTAACTCATATGAATGATGCTACTACATCATCTATTGTTGACAGTACGGTTTATGGGAATGATGGAACTAAAAAAGCTGCTAATCAGCCTATTCAGAATGCTTCTGGGCAGATTGGTTATGCTCAGACTTTTGATGGAACTGATGATTATATCAACTGTGGACATGATGATAGTATCAGTATAGGAACAAGTGATTTTACAGTTGAGTTATGGCATTGGTATGAGGATACAGCGGATACAAGTAAGTTTATAACAAAAAGAAAAGATGGTGACCCCTATAATGGTTTCTGGGCGATGCCAGGAGCTAGAGTGGCTCATAAAATTAGCTGGGAGATAAGAGTTTCTAGTGTTCAGTATGTTGTTACAACTACATCTATTGATGATGGAACCTGGCGGTATTTGGCTTGTAGATATGATAGAAGTGATAAGGCACATGCATATGTTAACACTGGGATTGAAGCATCCTCAGATATAACTTCAAGTGGGAATAGTATAACTACAACTAATGATTTATTTCTTGGTTCAAATCGTGGTCCTACTGAGTTTGGAGCTGGTACTTTTGATGAAGTTAGGATTTCTACAACACTTAGGTCTACTGATTGGCTTTATGCTACATATAATTTCACAAATGACCCAGAAAGTTGTATCACTGTTGGAAGTGAAACAACTGAGTCAGCACCAGCTAATAACCCACCAACGCAATCTGCTGAGAGTCCTGTTAATGGTTCAGTTAACATCGGTATTAACCCAGATTTTTCTATCACCGTTGAAGATTTAGATGTGGAAAATATGGATATTACATATTATACTAATATTTCAGAACATTATAACGTAACAAATTCATCTGTTGGTCAGGGAAGGTATTGTTGGTCAACTACTAGAATGCCATTTGAAAGAAAAATATGCTTTGCAAACGACCTCTGGTGGGTTTTTTATTTTTATAATTCTGATGGTGGAACACGGGGAGATGTAGTTTATAGGACTAGTTCTGATGGTGCATCATGGTCAGATGCGACAACACTAGATTTTCTCACAGATGTGTATAGCTCTGGTGCAGGTTTAGATATATATGCAGATGGAACAACTTTGCATCTCGCTTGGTTTTATTGTATTGATGATAAGGTTGAGATTTATAGACGTGGTACATTGAATAGCGATGGCAGTATCTCTTGGGATGCTGATGCACAAGAGATTTTTACTATGACTGATAGTGGTGGAGACCCAGTTGTTTGTGTTGATAGCAAGGGATATCCATATATTGCTTATATTTATCAAAATGGAACAAGTGATTATCATTCATATGTGTTGAAATCATCGACAACTGATGGAACATGGGTTAATGATACTGGTTTCCCATATGAAATGACTCGTGATGATTATTGGATTAAGATTTTCCCACTTGATAATGAAAGAGTTTATGCTGTTCAATGGTATGGTTATAATTCTGGTAGTGGAGGAGCATATGGGCGTTTGTGGGATGGTAATAGCTGGGGGGAAGAATCAATAATCACAGAAACAAAGGTTACACCAGGTACATATGGTGGTGCTGATGGAGTTGTCATAGATAATGATATACATTTCGTCTTTTTTAATGAAACTGAAAAAAAGATTTATTATTGTAAATATACAGATGGGACAGGATGGAGTGGATTAACAGAAATAGCAGATAGCAATGATGGGGTAGATGATGGTTCGCAACCTGTTTTGTCAAAAAACGATAATGATGAGGTTTTATGTTTTTATCTTGATACAAATTATGATTTCAGAATGACTAAATGTTTTGGCAAACTCAGTATACCAGTATGGTCTACACCAGTAATGATATACGAGGAGGATGAAACTAAGTTTTGGGCTAGATATACTATTAGTTCTGGTGATACAGAATACAACAATACTATTCCCATACTTTATTCAAAGGTTCATACAGTAGGTTCAGGGATATATTATGTTCATATGCTTTTTTTGAATCATACTGGATACGAATACTTGAAATTTGCCGAGAACCTTTCAGTTGGAGATGGAACATATGAACAGAATGGGATAACTGATTTGTTTGATAGTTACCATACTACATACTGGTGGTCAGTTAACTGTACTGATGATACAGATTGGTCTAATGAAACATATCATTTTACAACAATTGCGGAAAACCCACCGGTTATCTCTGGTGAAGTACCAAATAATGAGTCGACAGAAATAGGCATTCAATCAACATGTAATATTACAGTAAACGATGCAGATGGAGATACTATGAATGTTACATTTGCTAGTAATTATAGCAACGGTGTTGACTGGGTAAATTATCAAACTAATTCCAGTGTCAATAATGGTTCATATAGCTGGGTTTTTACAGGTGCCTCTGGATATAGCACAAAATATTGGTGGAAAGTATATTGTGATGATGGCACAAGTAATGTATCTGAAATTTATTATTTTACAACAGTTGCGGAGTTCATCTGGATTGATATCACTAATACTTCATGGGCTCTTGGAAATATGGTTATGGGTACTAGTTCCTGGACTAATGAGACAGGAAAAACATTCATAGCTGACAAAGACAACTGCACCGTGAACACTGATTTGAAGTTACAGGTAACAGCTGATGCATCTGAATGGTCTGCTGCCTCAACTGGCAATGATCCTGATGCAAATATCTACCGGTTAAACTCAAGTATAGACACTTGGTCAACAGAAAACCAAATCATTACAACTTCTACAACAACAATATCAAGTGATATCCCAAGTAATCAAAATGAGACATTTGATCTTCGTTTTGATGCACCAATATCAACAACTACAGGTGATGAACAATCAATAACTATCACAGCAACGCTGATAAAACATTAATTAATTATAATAAAGAAAACATTACATAAAAGGAGAAAAAGGAGAATAAAACAATGCAAAAAATAAAAATCATGTTTTTATTACCTATAATTTTATTGATATCCTCTATATTTTTAACATATGGTGTTGTGGGAAAAACAGGTTTCGGACCAGCTGAAGTTTTTACAAGTAATCAAAGAGAAACTATAGTCATAGGTAAAGTTATGCTTTTAAATGGTAATGATGTACCTGAATATGGTATTTTTAGTTTTATACAACCATATTCAAATAGTGAAACATGGCAGGTTGTCCCATCTGAGATAATACATGCTCGTGTTGTTTGTAATAAATGTGGGGAGGGGATGCAAAGATGGGAGGCTATACTTGGATATATCTATGGTGCTCCTCTGCATGGTATTTGCACATCATGTAATTCTTCTGATCTGACATTTTATGAGGTAATACCGCGTGATGAATTCAAATATTTATCACTAGAGGGATCACAAAATTTTGATTTAGAAAAAATCGGCGATTATACATGGCGTACTATCCAGCAGATTTCACCTGGCGGAGCATGTTCAGTAAACATCCTGTATGACGCATCTGAAAGTTATCTACTCGAAAATTATAAACAGAAATGGGAAGTACATCTAAGGGGTAATACGCAGGAAAACAAAGAATCAGGGAATTTTATGATGGGTGGTATAGATCTCCGTATTCTTATTAGTTTTAAATTCCCATTGTTTATGGATGTTGTTTCAGATGTGAAAAAAGGCGAGATATTCACAGTCAAGATAGTTTATGGTGATGAAAAAAGAACATGGGAGAAAATACCGGAGAACACAAAGGTAACTTTCAATGGTATAACTAAAGATATCGATCAGGAGGGTACTGCATCCTTTTTTTTCCCAGATACTCGTGATGATTATGAATATAAAATCGAAGCAAAAGGCAATTATTATCTTTCAACGGTAAAAATGTTGAAAAATAATAATGATCCAGTTCCAGATGATGACTCTTTTTGGCTTTGGGATTTTCTCACAAATATATATGTGATAATTGCGATCATTATTATAATAATCATTTGTGTAATTATCTGGTTAATCTTGAGGTGAAAATGATTAAAAAGACAATAACAATATTATTTTTGGCGGGATTAATGCTTCTCCCATCAATGATTGTTTCCGCAGAGAGCGATAATTTTAACATTGTTGTTAGTATTTTGGATGCACCAACCGATTTTGCTTTAACTCTTATACCTACATCTAATGTAAGGATTACATGGACTAAAAACAGCGCAGCTGATACAACTTTGATAAGGAGAAAACCAGATAGTTATCCAACTAGTATAACTGATGGTACTGAGGTATATAATTCAACAGGCGTCTCATATGTGGATGGTGGTGTAACATCTGGTAACACATATTATTACAGGGCTTGGAGTTTTAATGCGACAATCGGTCTTTTTTCATCAACATATGCACAAAGCAACATCTATGTTTTAGAACCTGCATTGTTTGATATAAAGAATATATTTATTCTTGATAGTGTTATTCCAACATTACATATTATCTGCACTGTTGAAAATGTTGGAGAGATATCTGCTGATATTACGGTGACTTGGGTTTTGAAACGTGTAGACACTAATGTAACACTTGATACAGGATCTGATACTTTTGCTGTATCTGGTGGATCAGATGAAATATATCATGTTTATCCATCGACTTCATATGTTGGTCTTTGTAAGATTAAATTCAGTGGAGAAAGTGCATCTGCGTCTCAGTTTTTTAATTCAGAGGGGGCAATATCAGGTGCGCCTGGTGGTGGCGGTGGCGGTGGTGTTACTACCCCTCCATCAGCTCGTGATAGTGATGGAGATGGTTTAACAGACGCAGAAGAAGCATTTTATGGTACTGATCCTAATAATCCTGATACAGATGGCGATGGATATAATGATTACAAAGAAATCATGATGGGTACTGATCCATTAGATCCAAATGATCATCCTGGTATATCTAGGGATATTATTTTTCTTGTATTTATAATTATAATTATTATTGTTTTCTTTTTACTATTCTTCTTTTATAAAAGAAATGAACAATCTGGAAAAAAATCCAGAAAAACTATTTAAGTTTTTTTATGATTGCGAAATATAGGTTGATGAAAATTATGAAATTTGTCAAAAGAATAATACCAATAATGATTGGATTAGTTTTTATAATGCAGTTTATGCCGTCTGGGGTAGCTGATCAAACTTCTGATACATTTAACATAACTGTTACTGGTGAATTCATTTGGATTGATATTACTAATGCATCATGGGATATCGGAACAGTATCTATGAGTAGTATGCATTGGACTAATGAATCAGGTATAACTTTTATTGCTGATATGGATAATTGTACTGTTAATACGGATCTCAAATTGCAGGTAACAGCCGATGGTGCCGATTGGTCTGCATCAACAGCAGGCAACCCTGCCGATGCTGACACTTATTGTCTTAATGCATCTATTGATACATGGGGTGCTGATGATAACCAGGTAGTAACAGCATCTGCTACTACGATTAGCAGTGATATAACTGCTGGAGATAATGAGACCTTTGACCTTCTATTTTACGCACCAACGTCAACATCTGTTAGTGATCAACAAAGCATAACAGTTACTGCAACATTGGCCAAACATTAAAAAGATATTAACATCCTTTTCTTTTATTTATGATCGAAATATTTTTGTTTATCTTAATTTTAAGTTGTTGTCTTGTCATTTTTAGATCTGGTAGATAATAATCTATATTTATTTGGTTTTTGAGAGGGCAATTCATATATTCTCTTGTTTCATGACAGCCAGATCTGCAAATTCTATGATGTCTACATGTTAAACATTCGATATCTGTAGTTTTTATCCTTTCTATAAAAAATTTTATTCTTTTTTCTAAGTTTTCTTTTGTCGCTCCCTTTTTGAAATCTCCAAGTATAAAATGATTTGGTGGTATACTCATTTCACAAGGTGTTATAATCCCATCTGGCATTATATTGATCAGGTTTTTAGCAGCTGGACAGTAATCATCTTCACCGACATAGCAGAAGAACTGTGGTATCGCAATCCATGTATGCATCTTATCATCATCTTTTTTATAAGCCCATAATGTATTATAAAGACGTTCTTGTTCATCTTCATCTAGTGGAACAGAATCTTGGCCTTTATATGGAAAAAGGATGAGATCTATTTTTTTTTCTTTTGCTAGATCAAGTATATATGGTATCTCATTGAAATTATCTTTTGAATATGTCATCCTGAAAAAAACATCGAAACCATTTTTTTTCAAAAAATCAACAGCATTAATGGATCTTTTGAATGATCTAGGCCCTCTTATCTTGTTTGAGAACTTTGCTCGCCCTTCGATACTTATCTGTATACTATCGATACCTTTCATTGTTTCAACAAGATCTTCTTTTGTCATTTTATTGAAACCTGGTTTTTTCTTAGTCCAGTCCATCCATTTACAGTTTGTTGACATCGTTATATTTATTTTTTTTTCTTTGAGTATTTTTATTATCTCTGGTAGTTTAGGACATATTGTTGGTTCTCCACCGACAAGCACTGCTTTTTCTATTGGATATTTATCAATAGTCCATTTTATCCAATCCATGTTTATTGTTGTTTTCCCTTTAGACAGATAACAATGATCACATGATAGATTGCAGTAATCACATATGTATAATGAGAGATCTGTGATATTTATTTCATATGGGTCATATTTCTCGGTCATGGCCTTTTAAACCTCCATATTAAATTAGAGTCAAATAAATCAGTTTTAACATTTATATCATTAAATGTTGCGAGAATAAGAACGATATCGTCCCCATGTTTGTGCTTTATCAATTTATATGAATGATACTTAGGGTTACTTTTACCAGTTACAAGAGATGATTGTGTTGTTTCACATTCGATAATAACTATTTTTTTTTCAGGGATTGATTCTCCTTTTCTTTTTTCTCTTTCAAAGTTTATTTCCTTTTGAGTGCGGTTTACCTGTACAACTACATCTGCAAATATAAGATTCTCTAGTTCAATGCTGTCATGCCAAGGACTTCCAAGTGTTATTTTTATCTTAAAATAGTTTTGTTCTTTTATAACATGGTTGTTTTGTGGTTGTTCATGTTTTATGAAATCAATCCTATCTCCATATACATCTATTATTTTTTTAGTTGATTTTTTTTTAAGATATTCATGGAAATAATCCCCTCGGCTTGGCATTATTATTCTTCCCTCTTTTTATTAATCTTATCTTAGATGGATTATTCAATTTATAATCTCTTTCAAGTGGTTTTTCAAATTGAACATCATCTCTGTATCCTTTGTATCCTTTAACATAAATCTTAACTCTTGCATCAAATTTGATTATATCTCCTTCTTTTAAATCCCCAAGTTTTTTAAAACCATCAGTCATGTTAAACCATATATGGTCTGATAATATCACTCCAGATGAATCTTTTATGTCTATTAATAAGATAGTTTTTTCAAGAAAACCATGCCAGTTTTTTTTATTCCCATATCTTTTGAATACCCCTATAAATGTCCTTCTGCTCTTATTTATTTTTTTTAATCCTGTTCGCATTTATAAATCGCCTATTGATGATAATTAGTTGGTATCTGAGCACGATCATCATTTGTATATGCTTTTGGTTTTTTCCCTGTTTCAATCCATCGTTTAAAATCACAAAGTGTTCTATACATCACATCTGATATTGCATTAAATTTTTTGTCATTTTTAGGATTAGTCCATAACATGAAAGAATATATTTTATCTCCAGCATCTATTAGATCAATTCTAATTGCTTTTGCACCTTTCAATCCAAATAATATTGGAAAACAGCATATTTCTTTGATTTCTATTTGTTCGATAATGTTTTCTCACCCCATGATTCAAGAGGATATTGATACTGATATGTATTCTCTCGTACTCTCAATATGTTCCCTGTTTCCTGACTGCATATGTTTGCACCCCATAATTCTCCTTTTTCTAATGATTCAAGATAATAATCAAGACTATTCATTGATGTAATCCAACCCATGTCTTTCATAATAAACTCGTTGATCATATCACGGTTCATTGTATGATTGTTTTTTATTGCATCAAGTATATGCCAGGCGATTGGATCATAACCTGGTTTGAAATCTATGAAATGTACTTCTTCAACATCAAGCGATCTTCCAGCTTTATAATGAAACACTCCTTTTTCTATATAATAAAGCAGATGAGCTCGATAATCCATTATTTCGATTATATCATCTATTGCTTGTCTAGCTATACCTGTATCTGGCATTACCCGGTACTCTTTTATCAATGATTTATAAATAGTTTCTATTCTTACTTTTCCGAGTTCAGATACAATAGCATATATAATCTGATGATAAGGATTGACACCTGGGACAAGAGTATGTTGCGGAACTGTTTTTTCAAGTTTTACAGATCCATCCAATGTTATCATCTCTTCAACAAGATAATACCCTGGTGGTGGTTTCAGGTCAGATCGATAAGCATTTCTTTCAGTCATTGGAAGGAAACCGATGAGTTCTCGCCCATTCAATATCTTGATACGACTATTATATATCTGTGGGTTTTCTACAGCTTCTTCAATACTATATCCTGGTAATGGATCGATTATATATTCCCAACCGCTGATGATCTCACACCCTGTTTAAATATTTTCATTTTTCTTTTAATATCGTGATATGGTTCGAAAACCCGTCTTTTGTATTTTTCACATGATTCCACTATTTGCTCTTTTAGTTTTTCAGCTATTGCTTTATCAGATTCAGTAAGTTCATCTTCTTTTTCTTCCCATAAATGCAATACATGGTATGGATGATAAATGATTTTATAATCTTCAAATATTCGTTCTACAAGTCTTACTGTTGGTGTAAGTTTTTCCTTTGTTTCAGCTGAATATTTATTAAACCAATTGACTTCAGGAGTTGAAGCATTGGCTTTTATTTCAAATGTCCTAATTCTGATATATCCCTCTATCTGCAAAGGCAACATCACGTTATAAAAAGTATATCTACATATCGAGCATTTAACTTCATAAAAAAACTGCGCCTCAATAGGTAGAGATGCTGTTATCTTTTTTAAGGATGTCATCTACTATTCTTTCTCCTTCTTCACTCAACCAATATTTATATTTTTTACCACCATGTCTTTTTTTGTCTTTTCTCCGTTTCAGATGTCCCTTTTTCCAGAGATTCAACAATACACCACCAGCATATCCATATGTACAATTATACAAAAGAGTTTGTACTTCATCTGTGTGAATTTCACCGAACTCTCTGGTTTTCAACAAAACCAATTCTTCATGACTATATTTCTCATGTTTCATATTTTTATCACTCCTCTAACCCTAATATATCAATAATTTCATCAACAGTCATGTTATGCTGTCTAGCTATTTCATTGATCGGCCATTTTTCCTTAAGTAATTTAATCGAGTCATTCTTTATGGATTTTATTTTGTCTTCTTCAAGATCCCTTAATGTCCCTTCTGAAAGTTTTTTATAAATAGGTTTTTCTTCAACTGGTTCATCCAATGCTGCAAGTAATCCATTTAATGATGAGTATAACATTTCAAAACTTGCAGATAATGCATTTATCGTCTCTGGTTTAGTAACCCATCTCCCAATAGGGTTTTCTTGTGGCATAAGACGCGGAAGTGTAGCTTGGCATTTACCAGCATTCTGCATCATAATAGTATATGATTTGTAAACATCACTTCCTTGTTTTGCGACATCTATTGACAATTTTTCTAGCTCTATGAAATCATCTATCAGTGAATCCATATCTCTTGGTTTTCCAGTTATGCATACTGTTTTGAAATCCTCTCTTATATCAGAATATATTGTCGATATCCGTTCTTTCAATGAAATATTTTTTTCGCTTTCATATAATTGTTTGCTTAACTGTTCCATAAGCCGATAAAGCTCTTGTTGTCTCCAATCATTCCGGGTATAATGCCTTAATGCATATTTTATATTGAAAAAAACATTATCTACACCATTTGAGTTTTGTCCTCGGCTAATATTATATTTTTTGATGTTTCTTTCAAGTAAATCAGTTTCCTTTATTGCATTAGATCTGTTATTTGTACTTATATGATTAAATAATTTATCATATGAATCCTTTACATCTGCCTTATTTTTCGATGCTATATTTATCATTTCTTTTTCTCTTCATTTTCTTTTTTCTCATTATTTTTCAATATTTTTTCGACAGATTCTTTTAATGATAAAAACTGTCCACGTAGTTCACCGATCGTATTCTTATATTCTTCTTGTGTATGATCACCAGAGTTAAGAGAATCTGCTTTAGCTAAAACATTTCTGATTTTATCCATAGATTTTTCTACAACTTGTATTGTATCCATTCCTTGTATTTCACCAATTTCTTCTGCATTCATCTGTTGTGTCTCTATTTTTGCCTCATCAATTATTTTGTTTGTTGTAAGGATCTTGTTCTGTCGATATAATTCTGCTGTTTGTTCTTGTAGATCAAAATTTTCTTGTTGCAAAAGGTTAACTTTATCCTGCAAAGTCTTTGCTTCTCTACTGAATGTTTCAGCTTGGGTCTGCAAACTTGTTGCAAGCATACGATATTCATTGACTTTATCAGTCAAATCTGATATTGATATCTCTTTTTGATCTAAGAGATTTTTATATTGATCTAATTGTATTATCTCGTTTTCATTTGCTTCCCATGTAAAATTATCATTACTATCATCTAAACTCGAGGTGTTTCTAGCTAACAAAACAAATATATCGCTTTCACCGATCATTGTGTTTTTTATTTTTCCAGTATTTGATACTTTCTGAAAACGTGGTTCCTGGTATTCATCTAGTATCAGATGTTTCCCTCCGCCATTTACTTTGAAACCTTTTATATATGGTAGTCTTCCGCCATATTGTGAATCAAAAACTGGTGCATTTGTATCTTCGATTATAGGGCCAATTGCAAGATTATGTTTCCTTAATCCTACTCGATATTTGCTATCAGGGATCCATTTATATAAGAGTTCACAGAAGAGCCATAATTTTGTATGATCATCATCTGGTATTGGCCAGCGTTTTTTAATTATCATCATCAACTACCTCTACTTCAATAAATTTTTTAAAATCATCAAATTTCATAACAGAAATAAACCATCCGCAATTCTGTAATTTAGGAGATTCCTTAAATTTAAAATAAAGAATATCCATATCTTCAGCGTTTATATTATCTAATGCTTGTTTCAATATTTTCCTAGGTCCACAACGCCCCTGGCTTTTTACCTGAATTATATGATCACATTCAAGTTTTTCTCCTTTTGGTAAACTTTCGACAAGCTCCTTATAGATCTCATCTGATTGTATATTTGAGATATCGATACCAATATCTTTAAAGTATTTTGGATCTAAAACATAGATATAACATGTTTTGTCGGATATTTTTTCCAAAGCAAGCAGATCATTTTCTGTTGCATTAAGTTTAGTTAAAAAAGGTTTAAAAGTTTTCCATCTTGGATTCTTTAAAATGTCATATACTCTCAAAATTTTAGCCCCATCAATAAACTCTTTTGGTACTGTTAAAAATCCCTCTTCATTACCTGTCATAAATATCTCCTCATTTTGATCTTGCGACTTTTTAAAAATCGGAATAAAATCCATAGGAGTATCAATTTTATTGAATATAAAACTTTTTCATGTTTGACAAAAAACTATAAAAACATAATTCTATATTACTAACAACTATTTATGAGGAGTAGATATTTATGAAATCTTTTAGGAAAAAAAACAAACGTGGAGATGACGTTGAAGAGGTTTTGGCATCTTATCCAACAACACCAAAAGGATGCGAAGTTTCTGGTGGTACTTGGGATAATAAGGCAAAAAAATGTGATCAACGTCAATATCGTGATAAAAGCAATCCAGATGAGATGACTGTTAAAAAATTCGACAGAGTAGAACGTGCCGATGAAGAAACCAGTAATTCCGAATAAGAAAAATAACTGGTGTTTGATATGAAAAAAACAATCCCAATTATTCTAATATTGTTATTGTGTTTATGTTTTTGTAATATTGTTTCAGCTCAACCTCTTTCCTTTAGCCCATCGGAGATAATGATAGATGGTAATAAAGGAGATCTAATAATCCGGCAGATAGAGATACATAACGATCAGAATATCTCTGCAACAGCATCTATTGAATATGTTGGTGAAAATGATGTTTATATCCCTAATTCAGCTATTGAAATACCTGCTTCATCAACTAGAAATATCAATATTGGTTTCATAGTTAATCAAGATGAAATAGGATGGTTGAAATATACTGTTGGATCTATTGTTGTAAGTCAACTTGTTATAATTGAGATAACAAAAACAACACCTTCCTTAATGGTTTTCCCAGAGAATCCTAAAGCTGGGAATAGTATTGCTTTTATGATAACATCTGGTGAAATACTTGATGCTCATGGTTTTCTTTTTTGTAGTGAATCTGGAAATATTTATCCTATTAACATTATCGATGGTATAGGGACATTTAAACTCGATGATAATGAAACAGGCTTGGCTGTTGCTAGGATAACAGGTGAAGGGATAACATCATTATTTGCTAATTTCACGATAAAAGAAGAATATAATCCATCAGAAAATAATAATAATGATAGTAATAGCGATACAACGACAATAGATCCTAATAAAATACTTTCGATTACAGGCCCTGACACTGCTTATTTTGGTGAAAAAAAAGATATAATGGTTACAAAAGGCACAAGCCCATCACCATTTGTAAGTGTCCTTGTAACAAAACCAGGTGGGGAATCAGATGAGTCTGCTACCAATTCATTTGGTAAAATATCTGTGAATTTCATAGAAACAGGGACTTGGAAATTCAGCATTATTTCCAATAATCAGATATTAACAAAAGATATATCATGTAGTAAAAAAACTGAATCGATCTATCTGCAAACAAATGATCCTGTTGTTGATGATGATGTTAAAATAAGAACCTTTGATGATGCAAATGTTATTGTTACATATCCTGATGGATCAATAGATCAAGGTTTCTCAGTAGCTAATATTTTCACATTTACACCTGATCAGATAGGAACATATGCTGTTAAAGCTGAAAGTACAACATCAAAAGGAACATTGAATTTTGATGTAAGAACGAAACCTAAAATTGTTATAACAAAAATTGATGGGACGCCAGTTAATGTTTATGGATCAAAAATTGGTGAAACCTTATATGTAAAACTAACAAATCATGATAATGATATTATTAAGATTGATACATCTCTTGAATTAGAAGATCTTAACAATATATATGTAACGAATGAAGATATATCATTAGATGATGGTGTCGGGACATGGACTCCAGTCAAATATGGTACTTTTACAATTTCTTTCTCAGGAAGTGTTTTTTATGATTCAACAGATTCAACAATTTCTATAAGTAAAACAGATGGAGGGTTTGAGATCAATGTTTATGCTATTATTTTAATTGCAATAATTTTCATTATAGTTATCATAATAGCAAAAAAGGGCCCTGTTGAATTCTGGAAGAAACGATATAACAACTGGAAGAAAGATAGGAAAGAAAAAAAGAAAGATTATACTCCTCCGGAATAGATTTTATCGGAAAAAAATCCAGATTAACTTTTTATATTTAGCATTTATTTACTATTTTTAATTTGATATGATTTGGAGGAAAAAATAATGGCAAAAAAAGGATCAAGCCGAAAGAGCAGAACATTTACGCATTTTATCAAGAATGGTGGTATAACACGTGGTAAACCAAAGGGATGTTTTAATCCAACTAAAGGAACAAAAATAAAGATCAAAGGACAACCAGATGTAAGATTAAGGATTTGTCATGATAAACCAAAAGTGACAAAGAAAAAATCTAGTAAGAAAAAATAAATATTTAATAAAATCTTAAATCAATCATCTCTCATATTTTGTTTCTTTGCATAAACTTTTAAATATCTAGTAACAGATTTTGGTTTCGTGATAAGATAATGGGTAGCAAGGTAACATTTAGTCCATTTGGAACTCTTTTGTGTATCTTGGGTTTTGGTTTAGGATTACTTTTTTATGAATCAATCCTCGGTTTTATAAAAGGATTAGGTACAACCGGGACACCGACCGAGAACATAATAGGTCCATTGTTTGCAAATGGAGGAATGGCACTTGCTGCTGGAATTGTAGTTGTTATATTATCTCTTTTGATTTTCAAAAAATTTGTTGCTTTTATAATATGTGTTTTGATCGGGGTAATAGCTGGATTGATATTAACAGGTATGGGTATACCAATACCAGATCCGGGATCATTCTTAACTGGGTTGTTCTAAAAATGCCTAAATATAAATATAACCTCATGAGAGCAAGAGGAAAAACACTTGATGATCTTCTTAAAAACAAAATTAAAGAATTCATAAAAGAAAAAGATGTTTCTGGTGAATATGCACAGTTTTCAATTATAGTAGCGATGATAAGGAAAGATATTAAAGTTTCTAAAACAAAGATCCGGAGTATACTTGATGAACTTGCAAAGAATCGTAAGATATCAACTGTTTATGATCAAGGAAACCGTTATTATGGTGTCGCAAAAATACCTTTACCTATTAAGGTCTTTATTGGAATGATAACATCTATCCTTTTTTTTTATCTTCTAGTAGATATTCTAATACCTGATTCTTTAATAATATCACTTGTTTATCTTTATTCTCCTATTAATGAAACAACTGAATTACAGAATATTAATGTTTTTTTATTTGCGTTAATAGGCATTATCACAACATCTATAATATCAGCAATTTGGTTTTATGATTACAAAAAGACATATAAATAATAGATGTCATTGACATTTGCATATTTGTTTTTCTTCATATTTCCCTTGACATTTATTCATTTGTTATATACGCCCCAAATGATTCTTTTTTTTAAAAATAATATGAATAGAGGTGAAAAATAAAAATGGGAACAAAAAAGAAAAGTATGGCTCCTCTGATAATTGCAGTTGCGGTGGTCGCGGCTGTACTTGGTGCAGTAGGGGCATATAGCCTGACGCAGGGGGATTACCAACGTGGTATTGAAGCCGGAAAATTAGCACAAAAGAATCTTCAAGATTCAAATGTGCCAGCATCATTAACTTGCTCACTAGCTAGTTCGACATTTGCTGATTTTGGTACTGCAGTTGCAGCAGATGGATCTGTTAGTACTGAAACAAACACTTATACGAATTTAACAATAACAAATAGTGATACTGCAAGAGATGCCGGTGGTGTACAGGTATCTTTGTATAATAGAGCTACTGATACAGAAGGTCTTGATAATGATCTAGAAGATGATAAAACTGAATATACTGTTACAAGTGGCGGTGGATCATATAAGTTATACAATGATGGAGCATATGTACAATATGGGTTAGATATTGGAGATATACCACCTGGCGGTGAATGGGTCCTTCCGCAGATCATGACCCTTGAAGTTGCATCAGCTGGAACATATGAAGATGGGCAATCTTATACTTGCCACGTATATATATATCAAGAAGCCGCTGACTATGCCAATGTGGTTGATTTCACGGTTGCCACTTAAAATTTGAGAGATTTATTTTTTTAATAATCTCTCAATTATTGAAGGTGATCTTACATGAGACGCATGGCATATGTCATGGGATTACTCCTAACAATATTCATGCTATCAGTGGCAACTGTAAATGCTTATACCTGGGAAACCTATCGAAATGATATTACGATAGAATCTGGGATGACAGATATTAATGACAGGATAAATCTCTCAGATTACACTGGTACAGGAACAAATGTTTCGGGGGTTGTTAAACTCCCATGTAATATTGATAATATAACAACAATTTTTTTCAATGTATCAAATGATGGTGCTGCAACCATATACTACAATTTGACAGTTAACTCAATAGATGTTAATCTGTCTGATACTGTTGCAGCATATGCAAAAAACGAAACATCTAAATCCAATTATACCGCAGCTAGTGGATCTGTAACACTTGAGAACATAACTTGGTCTTTTAACGCATCAAGTTATGCAAATTTATCATTATATCTATATGCTGTAGATGCTGATATGTGTAGCTATTGGCTTTCTCAGAACATAGTTATGACAGAAAGAGATGTTATTGTTCCAGAGGTTGTAAACTCAAGGAATTCGGGCCAGTCATTCTGGACGGTTAATGATAGTATAAACACGTCTTTTACATGGGGATATAATCTTTCAGGTATTCTTCTGAATATAACATATCCATCGAACAAAGTTACAAATGGAAGTGCTAATATTTCGATTGCTAGTGCAACAAATGATTCATCAGATGAACAATATACGCAGTATCAAAAAAGAGGTCCTTATGTTTACTCTGTTGATGAATCTATTGATGGAAGCAAACATACTGTAACAATCAAACTTAAATCTCCTGAAATATTGCGGGATTGTGTTGACTGGACTTTATTAACAAATGCTGATTGTTATGATGACTATTTTGATACATTGGATTACAGTACATTAGATGTTGAGTTAAACGGTATTGATCAGAGTTGGTCTCAAGGTTCTGTTGTTTTTGAAGAGATAGATGTAAAAACATCTCCAACTAACAATGAATGGACTTTTGAATGGACTGTTTCAACAGCTAGTGAAACTGGTGGCGGGGTATCAACTCCAGTTGAACAAGTAGCAAATGTTCTTACTAGTCAAATATTTATTTTGCCAAACTGGTTATGGATAGTAATCATCATATCTGCGATAGTTCTAGTGGTTGTATACGTTAAATACAAGAAAAAATAAAATATTTGTTGGAGGAATCCAAAAGATGCAAAAAAAAATAATTATGGGTATATTGCTAATTGTGGCAATATTTACCTTCTCTTCTTTAGTTTCAGGTGCAACAGTTAGTCATACAGATAAAAAAATATCTGAGATAAATGATGGATCGCAACTTGGAGCTGGTAGTGACTATCCTTTACTTTCACCAATGGAATCTAATTATGTTTGGGTTACATCCAGTGAACCTATGAAAGCAACATGGACTATTTATGATCCAAGTGTACATTATGTTACTACTATTTCCCATAGTCTAGCTGTTAAGTATCAACAGGGTAGTGACTGGTATTTTGCAGATAGAGCTGTTTTTACTTTCCCCGCTTTTGCCCAGAAAGGGAAGTGGCTTGCTAGTTGTGAGTTTGAGCTTGCTGATGGTACTAGGTTCAGTGGCGTATCAGCTGAAAATCCGAATTCTATTTTTCTTGGCATTCAATGTTCTGATTCTGGTGATCCATTAAGTAATTTTTTTATTTATCCCTGGTATCTTTTTGGTCATAAAATGCCTGCGATGTTTTGGATCCCTGGTTTTTTCATATGGATATGGCCAGTTATTGTATTGTTCGCAATGCTTTTTAATCGTGCCTTCCCAACTATTGTCGATTCATTTAGAAGCATGACTGATACTGCTCGTAAATCTGTGAGGGGGAAGAAATCATCAAAGAAAAAAAGTTTTCTAAAAAGGTAAAGATATTTTTCATATTTTCTTTATTTTTTTCAGTTTTAATGTTTTCATCTTTTACTATTGTTGATGCTGGTACTGTCAGAAATGTAGAAAAAGCAGATACAATAGTCAATGATAATATAGATATTGTTTTGAAGGCAGGTAGTCATTTTTTTACTGATATTGAAACATGGCAATGGGATTTTGGTATTGCACCAACTGGTAGACTTCGGTGGTATCTTTATAGTCCTAGTGGCGCAATTTCATGGTATAAAGATGCAGAGTGGCATCCGATTCCAAATGATAATACGATTGGTAGAGTATATGATCCAGAGCTTGTTATTCCATCTGGAGCTGAACAGGGTACTTGGTCTCTTAAACTTGTTATACGCGGGGTTTTCTTTGGGATAATTGAAAAAAATATGATTTCATATACTTTTTATGTTGATGAAAGTTCAATAACTGATCATCTATTTGCGCCTTTCGTGATCACCTTTGGCGGTTTACCAGTTGTTAGTTGGGGTGAATTCTGTTGGGTATTATATCCTCCATTTTGGCTTTTATCACCATTATGGGGTTTAGCATTGTTTATAATAGTCTTATCTATATATAAGATGAGTGTTAAACTGGCTCTGCAGGAGATAAAACTTGGTTTTGCAGGGATCAGAAAAAGATTTAAAAAGAAAGGAGGAAAGAAGAATGTTAAAAAAATTAAAGTTAAGAAGTCTGCAGGCTGATGATAGCGGTTTTGTTCCTTTTTTAAATATTATATTGTTGATTGCTTTCATAGGTTTCTTAATCTGGCTTTTATCAACAATAGCATCATTGATTGTGCCACTTGTAATCTTCATGTTACTTGCAATAATACTTGTTTTAATCGTGAAAAGAGTATTATTCGGTGGGAAAGGCCTTGGGATCATCAGTGGTCTTTTCGGTGCTACAAAAGAAGCAGGACGTGAAACAGTTGGATTAATCAAAGGAGCTAAAAGTGAATATGAACATTATAAGAAAAAAGAAGGAGGTTGGTAGTAAATGTATCATCTGATTAACCAGATGCTTATTTACATCTCAATTTCTGTTATTACAGCATTGATGATAGATCTCATAGTCATAGAAGGACGTAGCAAGATCCTGACATTATTCATGGTGATATTCGGTGCTTTTACTGGTTGGTGTTCATATATCATCTTTGTTTTTTTCACTGGTGGACTGGAGATGTTTACAATATGGTATTCATTGCCGATTATTCTTATATCTGTCACAAGTATCTATGTCTTGATTAAATTTGCTGATATCAAAATAATGTTCCGTAATCCTCATTGGAAAATTGGCAAATATCCTACTATTGCATCAATAGTATTATTGTTTATATTTCTCGGATCTTTTGTTGTTTTGGCATTTGTTCCAGAGGTTGCAATTACTGGACAGACAGTATTAGATACATCTAATGATTTTTTAAATGTTGATGGAGTTATCCATAATTATAAATCAATACCATATAATACTGCGAGAATAGCTGCATCTGATATTACATATTCTGGAAGTGATACATTTATTTCTATTGATTCATATAAAAGTTATGTCAATTTTCCAAGGATAAGAGAAAATCCAGAAGAGGATCAATATCTTAATTTCGAGGTTTCATTTACTACGACAACAAACGGTGGAGATTGGGAGAAACCATTTGTAAAGATATGGATATTCCATGATGTTAATAATAATGGTATTCCTGATGGTGGAGATAGTAATGTAGATCCTTGGTGTTACAAGTTTCCGATAAACACAGCTGGTGGAATACGTAATAATATCATGTGGGATGCATCATCAAATACAGCATCGAGACAAATAAATATACTTACAATAAAAGGAGAAACAACTATTTTACCAATTGTTAATGCTTTTATATCCCAAGAGAAAAATGATAAAGGCCTAACTGTTTCAAATACTCCAGAAGGATATAATGTTCCACAAGATATGATGTCTTGGTCAAAAACTTCAAGTGATGATGTAATTCTAGTTGAAAGTGTGACATCTTATATTTCAGTACCTGCAGGATCAAGTCTTCCATCTATACGTGGTAAATTTTATTGCCATGAAGGTCCTGGTCATTATGGGATTATTTACCAGGCTTTTGACTGCCGGTATCATGATCCATTTGATAATGATGCAGTCCCTCTTGCTCAGAAGATTGATCTTTTTGAGGTTGTAGAACATGATCAACCGGATCAACCTGATGTTATAATTGAGTCAGCTTCATGGATAACTGGTATCTTTTTATTTGGATTACTTGGTGGCGGATCATATGCCGTTATAAAAGTCGGAAAAAAAGTCTTAATTAAAAAATAGTGTATGAGATGAAAAATGAAGGAAGATACTCCATTGAAATTCATAATGCTTTATTTTACATTTAAAGTATTATTTATTTTTATTGGGGTTATTTTGTTTATTTTTAATATTCCTCATATTCCTTTTTTTAATTTTCTTTTCGAGGACACATCATTATATAATTTTTCGATAATTATTCCTATACTAATTTTAATTGGATACATTTATGTTTTAAAAGGATTTCAACAGAGATCAAATCTTGCACGGTCGATATCTATTGTGTTATGTTTTATAACTCTTTTTGTTTTCCCATTTGGAACTATCATCTCATCTTTGATAATAGGCTATCTGATATTTTTTGAGAAAGGAACATTTCAGGAAAATAAGAAACATAATATTCCTTTTAGAGCAACAGGTATTGCTTTGATTGGTATTTCAATAATTGGTTTTATGTCTATCACTGGTATGGTTACATGTATCAGTGAAAACATCGGTTTTGGTTATGGTAATTTTCAGATGGCTAGTGTTTCTGATTTCGGATCTGGAGATGTTGATGTTATCATCCAGTTAAAAGGAGCTGGGATACAATCAATAGAAACCCAGAATGTTATTATTCAGGATATCTCAAATACTGGCGGAATAGTTACAGGTAGAACTCTTTATGTTGCTAATACGATTATTGCTACTATTGACAGAAATGAAATAAATAATCTCATGAATAATCCTAATATTGTTCAAGTTATACCTGATAAAAAAATATTCAACATTGTCGATCTGAATCCACCTATGGTTAATCTCCTTGATAATAATCATGATATAATAAACGCGGATCCTTTATGGAAGAATGGTATAAATGGTTCTGGTATTGTTGTCGCAGTTGTTGACACAGGGATAAATGGTAATATCCCAGCATTAACTAGATCTGGGGAAAGTGTTGTCATCGATAGTTATGAGCTTTATGGCGATTATGCCCATTCTCATGGTACTCTCTGTGCATCATGTATTGCCTCTCAAGATTCAACATATCGTGGGATAGCGCCAGATGCTGATCTTATAGATATTGGTGTATTTCAAAGCGATGGATCAGCATATACAAGCGATATACTTCAGGGTTGGGATTATGTTGCTAACTGGAAACAAACACATGATAGATTTGTTATATGTTCTAATTCATTTGGAGCTGATTCATGGTCAGATATGGGTGTAACAAGCGGTGCAGCAAATAAGATGTCTCAGACATATGGTATTCCAATGATCTGTGCAGCTGGAAATGAAGGACCTGATGCTCAGAGTATTGCAACACCTGGCATTGCGGAACATGTATTAGCTGTTGGGGCAGTTGATGATAATAATGTGATTGCTTTTTTTTCAAGTAGAGGGCCTGGTTCAATTTCTGATAAAAAACCAGATATTGTTGCTCCAGGTGTAAATGTATATATGTTTGATGAGACAGGTTCTATATCTACTCATAGTGGTACAAGTTTCAGTACACCTATTGTTGCTGGTGCAACAGCATTACTTGCACAAGGACATGAAGGATATAGTCCTTCACAGATTTATAATGCTTTTAGACGTGGAGCTGTAGATCTTGGCAATTCTGGTTTTGATTATGAATATGGATATGGTCTTATCGATGTTTTTAGAAGTTATGAAATGATAGAAAATGAAATACCTCAATCTTCATATATTTATTTTTTTATAGGATTTATTATTCTTGGAATAGGTATTATTTCTTATCCTGAATGGAAACAGAGGTTATCATATGGATAAAAATAAAAATAATTCTCATATTTTTTTGATTGGTGCTTTTGCTTTAGTATCATTAATTCTACTTATGGGAATGACTGAGTTCAGTAATTACCTTTTCAATAAAGTAATATGGATAATTTTATCATCTTTTTTTATTATTCCGATTGTTGAAATATTGATCATATGGAAATTTAACAAAAAAAATACAGTAATCTTGGTTCTGGGAATTGTTGGAACATGGTTTTATTCTATTGCAACAAATCTGACTTTGTATGATTGGTGTGTTCATATTTTACAAACTATTGTTCTTATAACTATAATTTCGTCAGTTATTATTTTAATAAAGGAAGAATTAAAAATATGAGAGATACAAATAAAATAGCATCTATTATTCTATTTATTCTTGCAATTATAACTTTTTTGATTGTAATTGATGCACCAATGCTTTATAGTATAAATCAGAATAATGATTGTTTTTTTGCTGCACCTAGTGTTGGATCTAGTATGTATCCGACAATTAAAAATGGTGATAATATAATTATTATGCTTAAAACACATCCTGAGTTTAATCTTGATATTGGAGATATTCTTGTTTATAATCATCCTGGTATTGGGGCAGTAGCACATCGGATCTATAATATCAAAGGAAGTAATTATTATGTTAAAGGGGATAATAATGAAGAACCTGATAGTTCATCTGTGAATATGAATCAGATTATAGGAAAAGTGTATTATACTGTTGATAAAAATAATATTCTACAAAATTTTTTTGTAGAACAATTTATAAATGAATAAAAAATTACAAAAGTGGTGAGGAAGAGATGGAAAAAAAAGATGATAAAAAGAAAAAAAGAAATAAATATGCTGTTCTGACAGTGGGTCTAATATTTATCGGTGTTATATTGATTGTTGTTGGTAATGCTTCAAGTTTTTTTATTGCGGATAGTGATGGTTATTGGGAATGGCATCTTAATGTTGGAGATAATGAGGTATCATTTACTTCATCTCAGATTGCTTCTTGTTATAGTGATAGCCCTGAAGATGTTTTTAGGTCTATTTGTGATGAAACTGATTTTGAGCTTTCTGTTTTTGAGGATGGTACTAATAAAAACTGGAAATATGGTGAAGGCGGAAATACTTTATTACATATTAGTGCTAAACCAGGTAAATATCACATTTTAATTTCTGGTGATCTAGATGAGGAATTAACTCTTAGGATTGCTGATAAAAATGCTGATTATTGGAAGCTACATTTTAAACAAGGATGGAATCGTATTGTTTATCATCAGAACCAGTTAGATACTTTCTCAAATGATGATCCTGTAACAGTTTTAAGCTCTATAGACCCATATTGGGGCTTTATCTTTGATGGCGAAAACCTGAATGATAACTACTGGTATAACCAACCCGAGGAATACATGAATGGTGGGAGTCTTCAGCATGTAAAAGATAATGTGCTTTATCTGGTTCATGTGATACAAGACTGTGATTACACAATCAATGATTATATACCTCAGCAACCAGATATTGATATCTATACCAATACATGGATTACATCTGTTGCAGGTTTCTTCTGTATACTCGGTGGTTTTATAACAGGAGTAAAAACATTATTGATTAAGGGATAATAAATCAGATATATTATCTCGGAAAAAAATCCAACAAATTTTTTTATACATATACTTTATTTGCTGTCTTGAAAATAATGAGGAAATATTTATGAAAAAAACATTATCTTTTGTCATATTTTTATTGGGGCTGGTAGCAATACTAGGAATTATTGTAACCTTTACTGCAAGCGCAACAGTTTCAAGAGATGATGAAAGCAAATCTATCACTATCACAGAGGGGGATTACACTGTTGACAAGTTATGGGATGAGAGCACTGTCGATGATGATGTTCTTATAAATGAATCTTGTGGTGTTTATCTTGCTAACTATACTATTGTTGTATCAGCAGGGTCTCTTGAAGTTGCCGAGCAGAATTGTACATGGTTAAAGCTTAATTGTACTAATGCAACTGGTAAAAATAACAGTGGGATACAAGTGTATGGCACAGGCCGTCTTTATGTTAATGATAGTATGATCACAGGATGGAATTATACTCGTGATGATAATGAAACATGGACACTTGGCACGAAATTCCGCCCTTGGATTTACATTATTTCTACAGGCGATTCAACACAGCCACATGCACAATTTCTTAATTCCACTATTGGATATCTAGGTTTCGACATGGATAATAAATATGGTATTGTTTTTGAAGATTTTGATACTGGAGGAACACGATATCAGCCAACAGGATGGATGCATAATTGTACAGTTATTCAGAATTTTATCGGTATTGACTTTCAAGGTTGCGAAAATATGAATGTTACAAATACTTGGATGAATGAGACACATGAAGTTGGGATTGTTTATACTGTTGGCGGATCTACAAGTCATGGTGCTAATAATGGATATATAGGTGATCATCCAACATGGACGCATAGGGATAGATATGAGCAAGTAGCTGTTGATGATTGTCATGGTGATCCTACAGCTATGGCCATCCGTCTTTGTAATTCAGATAACATAACACTTGAGTATGTTGCTGCATTTAATGCTACAACACATGGGATCTATATCGAAGTTTGTGACAATATAACAGCAAATAACACTGGATCTTATGCGAATACAAATGCAGCTGATGAATTCAACTGGTATCTTTACAATATGACTAATTCTACTATAACTAATTGTTCAGGTTTTGCGCCTAGTGGCGCTGTTAATGGTGGAAACTGGTTTTTAACAGGTTGTATAGATAATTATTTCAATACGTTATCAGCATATGAATCTGATTACCATGAAGATTACTATCTAGATAATGATACCCATGATAACCAATTTATTTCATGTACATCTAATAATTCAAATATTGGATATTACATTCAGGGATATTACAATAATTTAACTAGTTGTACTACAACAGTTGCAAATGGTGAGGGGTTCTATCTTCTTGATAATGCAAGACATAATAATTTTTCATTATGTCAAGGGACAAGTTCGAATATAGGATTGAAGATAGTCGGAAATGTAAATAATAATTCTTTTACAAGTTGTTCATTTGTTCAAAATGCATGGGGTCTTCATATGTGGCCTAATGCTGGATCTGATGTACAAGATAATAGTTTTACAAGTTGTTTCTTCAATCAGAATACACAAACTGGTATCGACATAGGTAGAACACCTATGAATTATTTTTATGACTGTAATGCAACAACAAATGTTGTTTCTGGTATAGAACTAAGAAATTGGGCTAATACTACTTTTTCTAATTGTGTATCATATCAACCTTCTGCTTCTTCGTATGATTGGATAATCGAGAACACTGCAAATACGACAATAACTGGTAACTGGATACTTGGTTATAATGCAACGATAAATGAACAAACTATCAATGTAGATGCACCTTATGGATCTATCACACATGATCATGAAGCAGGTGCATTGAATCTTTATACACTCCCCGCTCAGATTTACACGAATGATGCACATAACTGCACTGTTAACTTTACTCATTGGACTAATACTGGTTATAGGAAATGGTATGTAACAGGGACTTCTGGCACTTATCTTTATCAGAAAATAGGTGGTCTTGACTCAACGCTTCTTTATGATCTGAAAGTTAATGGAGATAGACAAGGGACATATACACCATATGCTGATACATTATTAGGGGTATCTTCTGATGTTGCGTGGTTTAACTATACAGGTGGTTGGAGCACTCATTATTTCGAGATAACGCCACATACTAGCGATGATGATAGTAATGGCGGTGGTGGAGGAGGTGGAGGAGACTCCGGTTCAGATACTGATGATACGACAACACCATCTCAGCCAAGTCAAGATAATATGATATTCTATATCATCATAGCTGTGATCATAATAGTTTTAATAATAGGAACATTATTCTATTATAAGAAGTGATTATAATATGAAACGGTCAACTATCGCTCTCATCAGCATTTTTTTTATTTTAATCTTTTTTTATCTAACCTTTGGATATATTGGTATTATACAGAGTCCTCTTTCCAATGTTGATTCTCCATGTATTTTTACATCATCTGTTTCAGAAATAGATATCAATATGGCCTCTGATTATATTGATGCAGATCTTTATTCTCAAATCGTAGGGATCAGAGATGATCTTAATATCCATGCTTATGGTGTCAATGGAGAAACTGCTCTTTCCATGATAAATAAATATGAACAGAAGAATGCAGCAGATGGATGGTCTCTTTATCCTGATGGTTCTAAATCTGACAGTGGGCCTGGTTGGAATGCTTATATGCGAGTCTGGACACGTATTTTCAAGGGCCAAATTGTTATCTGTGCTGATGGATCAAGAGTCAGATCTCTTTCTGGTTATGATGTTGTTATTTTGACATCTAGTGCTCCTATGTCGACTTATGCATCTTTGATGGATTAGTCTGTTTTTTTGTATATTCCCCATTTTATTAGGAATCTGCATGCTATTATCCCTATCCAGTAAACTCCTAGTGTGAATAGTCCTACTGTTATGAATCCTTTTAGTGTCATGTATGGTGGAAAGAATGTATCGAGGAGTATCGCGGTTATTCCTCCTATAAAAAATATTATTATTGTTGATATTACTGCATATTTGAGTTGCATCTTCCAATATTTTTGTGATTGTTTTTCACTCATAATGGTTTTGTGTTATCTTTTTTGAAAATATATAGTTTTTTCTGTTTTTCTAGTTATTTTATAGAAAATTTAATGTTTTTTGTTATAGTTTTATTTTTTTGTTGTTATTGTATCTGTTTTTTTTATTTTGTTTTTTGTATATGTTATAGTTATTATTCTTTTTTCCTTCTAGTTTTGTGGTTCAGTTGATATTTAAAGAATTTATTTTTTTCTATAAACTAATAATTTAATTTTGCTCGAGTACATATTTGTTATACATGATGCAATCTTTATTAATACAGAAACAACCTGTACCATCAAACCAAAGTTGTTCACTACAATATTTACAATCAATTCCAGCACCCATTAAATCATTAGACTCAGACATTATATACAACCCCACAATTGTTACAAAAAGGCATAATAAAACCATCATCAGAATAATCATAAGTTCTAACTATATTTGGAATAACAAATATGCCTTCGCCACAAACAGGACATTTAACTGACGTAAATAAAGTTCGTAAAGTATACAAAGTAAAATTACTAGATATAATTTCTTTTTTATTCCAAATTTTTATTTGATTATAAATACATTTGCGAGTATTACCATTTAAAAATATTTGATTTTTCTCTCGTTTAATAATTTCTGATTCTCTATCAAAATCATAGTTCTCATATATATCTTTTCTAATATGAGAACCGATACTCTGAGTTCCAAGTATCCTACCATTAAATTTTCTTTTTTGATAATTTTCTTTATATTTGTCGATGTTACTATAATAATATTCTAAACCTTTTTTCTTTTTATACACATAATTTTTTTTATTCCATTCTCTTTTTTTCTGATTTAATCTTTTTCGTATCATTGGATTTTTTCTTTTCTCAATCCAATAATTATGACAACATTGTTTACATCTATAATCTAATCCATCTGGATTTTTTTTACATTTATGAAATTCTGATTCTTCTTTTTCCTTTCCGCAAATTGAACATTTTTTCATCTAAACCTACCCTTTGTAATTTATTAATCACTCCAGTAAACCTCATCACAGTCTTTACAATGCATCCTCAATTATATCCATCATTTTATTATGTTCACCATCAGCCCGATGTCTTAATTGAAACCAACACCAACGATAATCTATTTCTTCTTTTTTCATTCTTTTCTCACTTCCCATAAGATTTAATTTAAATCTCCTTTTGGTTTTCCAAACTTGATATGTTTTCTATCAGATTGATACCAAATACTCGGTATCATATCTTTAAAGAAATAAGATTTACCCTCTTTAGTAACACAAACATTCCATGTTCTCGGTAAATAAATATAATAAGGATCGCACATGGTCAAAATATAATGAATGATTTTATAACAACTATAATCAGGATACTTAGGTAAACCTTCTAACCACAATTTAAAATCAACATCATCCTGCTTGTGTTTCTTACTATTAATCCTATAACACAAAGAACACATTTTAGAATGATTATTTTTAATAGAATCAAAATCTATAATCTTGTGCGTTATTATCAGTTCTGGGTTTTTTATTTTTGGTTTATTTTTATTATCCCATTCCCTTCTTGAAGTATATCTAAGTTTTTCACCACAAAAAGGACAAAACTTTATTGGTAAAGAATCATAAATAGCAGTAATTCCTTTTTGCGTATATTTAAATAAAATAGGTTGTCCATGTTTTTTATTAAAATCTTTAAATTGTTCATCTGCAAACTTGGGTTTAGTTCCATGACGGATTAAAACAGGATTAATGAAATATTTTACAAAATTCATTTTAAAAGGTTTTGAATCAGTTTCAATTTTGATTTTAAAACCAATGTCTGTATTCTTTTTATCTTCATAATTTTCACAAATGTGTTCTGGAAAACCAGAACCAAGATAACTTTTTACTGAAACCAATTTCTCTTTCATAGTTAATTTCCTTGATTTAATAATTTATAATCTCCTGTAATTAAAAAACCATTCTCGTTTATCATCAAAGATATTCATTCTTTCTCACTCCATACTGTCGAAACTAAACTAACTATCTGGTCGTCTCACTCCATACTTTTCATTCAACTCTCGCAATTCTTTATGATAATTATTATAATCCTCAATAGACTTAAACCAACCAGTACCCTTTCCATGATGTGAAATCAACAAATAATTATGATTTAACTTTCGCATATTGTTCATCTTATCCGACCAATTCTCTTTAAAATACTGAGCATACTCTTTTGTTTCTTCCTCAATTCTCTGCTTCATAGATTTAGGAGTAGTATCAATTTCTATTTTCACCCATTTATAACCAAGTCTATATGCCCTACCAAGCCAGTAAGGAAGTTTAATAACATAACTATGACTTGGTTTACCATTAAAATCAACCCAAATTCTATCTCGTTCTTTATCCACATGAAAATATTTTACTATTTTATCTGGTCTTTTCATTCTTTTATTTCTCCTTTAAACCTTGTCGAACTAATTTAGACTTCTTACGTCTCTTACTAATCCAAACTCCACAATGATGGCATGGTCCATTATCATTACCAAGTCCAATGTCTGTCCATTTACCACATGCAGGACATTTTATTCTACCCGATTTTGCCATCTAAACCTACCCTTTGTAATTTATCTTTGTTTCTTTTTTTCACGAGCAAATAACATTTTATAAGCCCTAACAGATTTTTCTAATTTATCTATTTGTTTTTCCTTTTCTTTTCTTATATTTTGGCAAGTTGATATATTATTTTTTAAATGTGATATTGTAGTTTTATAATCCTCACCACGATAACATTGCGAATGCCCATTAGGACAATAGAAATCATTTTTAGTTTGTATTAAATTATCTCTATGTGCTTTTGTTATCCAAAACGTACAACCGCAACGTATACAGGTTTCTTGCATTAATTCAACCGCTCTAAATTCTCTATTTTCAATCATTTTTTTCTTACTCCTTTTACCTTATTACTGCTTTGCTATTTCATCGAAGTATTTTTCAAGAGTTGTTTTCACTGAATTAAAAAATTGTTCAGTATTCATAAACAACTGTTTTGATTCTATGATTAATTCAATTCCTTTCTCAAGTGATTCTTCCTTTTCAAAATCCTTGTGGTATTTTTCTTTTTCTTTATATTCTTCTTTTTTCATTTCATTATGCTTTATACATTTTATTACTATCTGACTCATATTTTCATTTCTCCTTTAAACCCATAAGATTTAATTTTTTCTTACTTTCATAATATTTCCAAACATAAAACTTTTCACGAAAAGATAATGATTTCCACCACTTATCCATCTTATTCATTTCAAACCCTTTAAATATATTTTGTCACTAACATAACCACGAGCAACTGCATCCCTCCGACAACCATCCGAGCAAAACCAACGAACATCAACCCACAGACCATCAACATCAAAATCCTTACCACAGCTAAAACAACGAACACCTATATTGGACTTAACAGGGTTATGTTTCCGTAAACAAACCAGACAAACACCTAACACAGTATCAGTTATCTCCACAAGTTTACCGCATTTCATACAATGAGTTTTATCAATAATCTCTCTAACAACTAAACCTTTTGCTTTTGCCTCTATAAAATCATTGTACTCATCAACTACATCAGGATATTTATCTTTAACCCAAACCAAGAAATCTAACAACCTAACAGTATTCTTTTTATCATCATCTAATTCTGTTCCGCCTAAAAACTCATTGATTATCTCCCTAGCCATATCGACCTCTTTACGCGGAAGGCCAATCATATCATAATCCCCTGGTTTTATCTCCTCTGGATGTTCAATAAGATGATCAGAATCCTTATTGCCCTCGTAACAACTCATGATAGCTACAGTCACCAGCTTCAACATATACTTGTTTTTTTCTTCTTTGGAATATTTCATATATTATCCACTCCATCTTTTTTGTTTTTCCAGATCAGTATCAGGTCATTATTTTTTTGCAGGAATGGAGATGACATATTTTTTCCCACAAAAAAATGGTGATGTACCAAATCTCCTGCTGACCATTCTAAACATCATAATTTAACCTTTGATCCGTTTAATATCTCCATGCATTCATTTATTGCTTTCTGGTTCATCTTCCAACCCTGATCAAGCATATAACTATATGTTGATTGCATTATCAGTGCCTTAAGTGCTCCCTGTGTGCTTTCACCTTGTGCTTTTTCTGCTATATATCGATTTATTTCCTTCCGGAATGATTCTGGTATTTCTATCAGTATCTTCACATGTCGTACATTATTTCTTTCCATATATTATCCTCCAATTTATTCATATTTTTAAATATGTAGTCTCTTATGGCCTTCCGGATTATTGAGGATCTTGTTTCAATATCCCGGATCCTATCAAGTTGGTTTATTTGTTTTTTTTCCATTATTAGGCTTATTCTAGGCATTTTCAGCCTCCTTAATATAATCTACATGTTTTTTGAGATCATTTAAATTTAATATGAATCTGTTAATCCTGGGCGATTTTTTAATGGATATTATGATGCTACTATTTTCTGATGGCATATTGGGCATCTTGCACCTATTATGGCCCCTTGTTTATCGCAGAGTATTTCTATGGTTCTTTTGCATCCATCGCATTGAAGCCGTAAGTCTTCCCCTTCTTCATCATCTTCTTCATCGAATGGATCATGTAGTATATCTTCTGGTTCTATCAATGGTATTGATGTTATCTGCAATGTGGTCTCCTCGCTTTGATCTGTGTATGCCTTTATTGTTCTTCCTATATACGATCTTAACCTATTTTTTATCTTCATGTTTTCCTTCTCCATATATTAATCGACTTGTTTTTTTGCCGAAGAAATCTGTTATATCATCATAGACTGGTTCATCTTTTTTGTATTTCACCATAATAGTTTTCCTTCCTTTATGATAGACAATTTCAGCAATCTGAGGCATATTATTCTGTATCCCATCTATGATCCGGTTGATGTATTCGTTTATAGCGCTTGGTGAAACTTTGAGAAATATCTTTTTTTTACTTTTCATGACATATGCGTTTTTCCTGATCAGTTTACCAACTGGTACATCTGGTACATTCTTATGATTATGTTGTCTTCGTTTCTTCATGTTTTTAACCATTAGTATGCCTCCTTTTTTGTTTTGGTTACATCTATTTTAATAAACTGACCACAGTGTGGGCATTGTATTATTTTTGTTTTTAATGGTTTCTGCATTTAACAATCTCCTGATCATCTCTGTGTTTATTTACAAGATCATCATAGCAATCAGGATGATAGAATAATCCATCTACCATCCTTTTGGTCTCGTTGGTTTCAAATTCTTCTTCGCAGTATGCGCATCTTTTACGTGCTTCTATCAGTTTTTTATCCTTGTTAATCCCCAACATTTTTAGTCCTCCTCCTTCTTTGTCACAGTCACAACCGTGTTACCAGCCTGCTTCACAACATCAAAATTCAGATTATCGCCCTCAATGATATTCTTCTCTCGCATCTCCTTAGTCATCCAGATACGATTAACCTTCTGGACATGGGTCTTAATCCTCCAACCATTCATTTTAATAGTCACAGGATCTCCGATATCAAGCTCGCATTTCTTTGCTATGACAAGAAAACCATGAAATGCTTCGCTCTTACAGATAGTTTTTGAAAAACTGAAATTGATCTTAGGCGTTGGCATTTTATCATGATCAATTGTTATACCATTTTTTTCAGCTTTTTTAATGATTCTTTTATTAAGGGTTTCAACTGGTAATGTCCTTTTATGATCACTTGACAGGATCCCTACTATCGCCCCTCGGTCAACTCTATGTTTGATCGGTGGATATCGATGTCCATTTTTTTGTTTTACTATTGTGATTCTTTGTTCAACCCGGCAGGTTTTATTTCCAGCATCTATTAATCGCCCTGTGCGATATGCTTTGTTTCTATCGCGGTATACTATGTATTGCCCTGTGGCTAGTTGCAGGGGATCTATTTGGTTTATTGTTTGCATATTTCTATTTCCTCCTGATAAATAAAAGATATGAGGCTTTTTTAAGCCTCGACTGTTATTTGTTTTGCATCCATGTTGAGTATATCGTTGCCGATTTTTTCTAGTTCTATTTGTTTCTCATAATCCTCTTCATCTTGTGCGATTCTTGTTACAGCCATGCTGAGCCCCCATTGTGTTGGTGATTCCTTTGCAAACTGGTTTAACAAATCATCCTTTTTTCCATCTGGGATTTTGAAATGCTTAACTACATTACTTACTGCTACTGTTGGTTTCTCGATTTCTACCTGTGCTACTCCATTTATTTTATCGACCCATTTGTGAAAGATATCTGGATCGAATGTTGCATGGATCATGTCTCTCATCTTGCTCCATAGTGCCTCATCTTCTAGTTTTAATGTTTCATCGCTCCAGTCTATTTCTCCAATACCAAGCTCTCGCCCCACATGTACTTTTTTTAATACATCATCACCAATTAATCCATTGCTACATTTTAAGACTTCTACAAATGGAGTTACTTTGAAGCATCCAGATCCGACTTCACTGTTTGAAATTATTATTCCGCCATTTACTTTATCCCCTTTCTTTTTTTCTTTGTTGTCTAATATTTCATCAACCAGGTCCGGGGATGTAACTTTAATGTACAAATGTCGGTCTGTTAGATCTGATCTTCGGATGTCGATTTTAAATCCTTTTTCATCTGCTATTTTTTTGAATTCCTGCAGTGCTAAAAATGCAACATCATAATTATCTATGATGCGGTAGCGATCTGATAAAAGAGCTCTTACCTCATTGTCTAATACTCGCACCAGTCTTTTTTCTCTGGTTGGCAACCATGCATTTATATTTGTTGATAATAACTCTGGTTTTTCATCCATCATTTTCTTATAATATTTCATTGGTATCCCTGTTTTCCATGATATTTGAGAATGACAATATTCTGTTATATCATGGTTCTTTTGTGATCCATCGGTCTGAGGTACTGTCATGTATACTTTATTTCCTTCAGTAAAAACAATCAGTTCATTTGATGGCACTACAAGATCATATCTGTTTATCTTCTGCCTCTCTAGCTCTTCAGCTAGGTCTTTTATATTTCCAAAATTTTTTTGGCCTGACATTTCATATATCACCAATAAAATCAAATGCCTATCCTATATATAAAACTTCTCTTTTTATATAAATATATAAAATATGCGTTTTTCTACAGGAAAACCAACAAAAAATAATTAATTATCTCATGGGATATACCCAGTTTTGATCATATCCTTATCCCGGTAGACATATCTTCCTGTTAATGGCTTATTTTTCTTACTGTCATATATGACTTTTTCAACAGTGATCATAATATTCTGGCCATTTTTTGTGCGGAGCTGTGCATCTCTCAATGCAACACTAAGCATATTCCGGGTGACTGGTATGGTAGAGCTCAATATCTTATTTGTTTTCTTATCACGTATGTTAAAAGCATAGCTTCCATGATGTTCATGCAGGATCTTATGACATCTTCCATCAATAGCGCTTCTAACCTCGCCGACAGGGCAACCTTTTCTTCCGAGTATTTTCACTGTTCCATTTGTCATAACTAAATAATATCTCCTATATTTCTAAATTTCAGATATTAATTTTATTTATTTCTTTGAACGTATCAAATTTTGTATCTCTCTCTTATAATTTTTTCCATATCCCTCTACGCATTTACGAGATTCCACACCATTTTTTTCTTTAACGATACAAGCTACTGGTGCAACAGTACCATCCTTAATATTCAATGGGATCCTATATTTTTTAGCGAGTTTTTTAACCTTCTGTAGTGCTGGCTTACATGGTTTACAGTAAGGCATAGATGTAAAATCAATACGTTTAATCCTATTCACAGACTGTTCTTCCATCTGGTGTCTTCCTACATATCTTTTTCTTTTTTTTCTTTTTCATTATTGTATTCTTCCAATATAACAATATCATTTAAATTCTTAAAGTCTTTGTATTCCCATTCTCCCGATATTTACTCCCATCGTATAATCTTTTTGTGCCACCACTAGATGATCTAACCATAATATACTTCCTTCCATCTTCTGTAACATGTAATACTGGATGACCTATCCTTCCATGATATTTTATCTCTTTGTTTGTTCTGCATCTTCCTTTAATAAGATGTGACCCGCTTGGGCATCCTTTCTTTTTTTTCGACATAGCTTTTATAAATCATATTTTTGGATAAATATTTTATCTGGATTTTTTTCCGGAAACAAGCAAAAATGCTATAAATATTCTTTGAGATATACAGAATATGATTTAAGATGATGAGGTTTGATTTATGAAAACATGTAAAATCCTTTTATTGATATGTTCAATTTTTTTATTATCGATTGCTTTTTCATACATAGTTTCTGCTGATACTTGTGTTAGTATCAGGACTTCTTCTGATACTCCACAAATAGATGGATGTATCCCACAGGTAGAATTGAACAAAACATTATGGGATGAATGGGCAGAAGAATGGAGTGAATATTCAGAAGATTTCGATGTTGAAGATATTGTTATATTCAATATCAGTGTTGTAATACCTGAAGATAGTTGTTCGCTATGCACTATAAATATTTCAGATAATTTACTGGCTGGTCTTTGGTATCTTGATGATAGTACAGATGCTGTTGTGATACGTGACGGGGAATCAACAACATTCACTGATGCTGAACCTAATATTGTTGGGTCATATGATGTTGGGACTCTGATTTTTTGGAATGAGAGTACATCATTTCTTTCAACACCATTGAATGAGAGTACAGAGATATACATCGAGTTCGAAGCAATGGTAACACAATGTGGTGATCTTACAAATACCTTAAATGTGACAGGATCTGTTTGTGAAACAGAAAGCACAATTGTAGCAGATTTTACATATAGTCCAAATAATCCTTATGTTGGTGATATAGTATCATTCATGGATAGATCTAATGGTTCTATAATCAGCTGGAGTTGGACTTTTGGAGATGGTTCTAGTTCTGATAGTAGAAACCCAACACATAAATATGATTTTATTGGAAGTTACCCTGTTTCACTTCAAGTAACAGATGGTACTAATTATGATCGTGAGACAAAAACAATAACTATCCGATCTGTATCTGGTAGGGATATAGATATTATAAGACCTAAACCCCCAAAATATCCAAATGATCCATATACTGTTCCTGAAATGTACCAGCTTCTACGTTTCGATAAGATACCAGTTTCATATTCTAATATGAGAATTGCTTTTATAGATACGGGATACACATCGAGATCCTATGAAAATATTGATCTTTCAAAGATACTTGGTTATAAACATCCAGATCTTGCTTCTATCTCTGATAACAATGGTCATGGTACATGGATTTCATATGCTATATGTTATGGTGTCAATGAGAAAATGCCGAATGTCGATGTTATTTCAATCCGTGTTTTTGATGATAAAGGTGGCTGTTCATTTAAACAGTTTCTAGATGTCCTGGATCTTGTTGAAACATTGAATATTGATGTTGTATCTTTCAGTGGGGGATATATCGGGAATAATGAGGATATCATTTGTAAAAAAATACAGGATCTTAAAAACTCTGGTATTATTTTTATTTCTGCAGCTGGAAATGAAGGACCTAGTTCTTCAACTATTCTTAACCCAGCTGCAAGTAATGATGTTATTGGTGTTGGTGCTATTGATCCAATGAAAACTATTTTAGAACTAATAGATGATGTTGTTACTGATTGGAGCAGTCGCGGGCCTGTTCCTAATATCAGCCCTAAACCTGATTGTGTATCGCCTGGTGAATCTATTCTTGGCCCTTGGCTTAATGATGATCTTGTTGTTAGTGGTACAAGTATGTCCACTCCCTTTATTGCCACTGGTTGCGCTGGGATTTATTCAAACAATAAAGGTTTACTTGATTTCGTGGATCTGTTGTTTTTCTGGGATGGAGGATCCACTAAATCGAATTTCATAGAAAGCTCTGTTGCTGAGTCATGTTATGATAAAGGTGATCAGAACAGTTATGGTTATGGTATCCCTGATTTTGAGAAGGCTAATAACATTCTTTTTTGGAAATGTATCATTGCAATCATTATATTTATTGTTATAATATGTCTCATTGTTGGTATTATTATTTATTTATATCATCGCAAAAATAAGAAAAAACAGTGAGTTTTATTTCTTTTTTGTTTTCCCAGTCTTGTAATAAACAATTAATCCTAGAATTATTATTGCTAAAAACAGTAGGAATAATAAGATATATGGGAATAAATCTATTGGTTCTTCAATTTCGTTTAATGTAAATTTTTCATACCATGTAGGGATATTAAGATTAACTGTTTTTTCCTGTGAATCAACATATATATTGTATGATCCATAATCAAGTGTGAAAACAGCATTTCCATCATTATCTGTATTTTTTGTTTGTATTGTGTTCCCGGATTGTTTTATTATCACTTCATGGTTTTCAACTGGTTGGCCGTCTAGATAGTCTTCTACATAAACTGTCAGATCACATTGTTCTAATGGTGGTGGAGTAGTGCCAGTATTGATTATTATTTTTCCATTTGTAGATATCTTTGATTTTGAATTACTTCCATAATATGATATTCCTGCATGGCTGAATTTGAATCCTTCTATATTTTTGTTAATTGTTATATCAAATGTTAGATAACTTGTGTAAATAAGTGAAAAAGTATATTTGTTAATCCAGTTACCATTGATCAGAAGATAGAGATCTACATATTGGGCATTATATGAACCTTTACATGTTATTTCTCCGTATATGGATTTTACAAGTGGTGGTTGCATATTTATAATCTGATATTCATTTTTTGTAGATTCAAAACATCCATCGACAGCTAATATTTTATCAGTAGATTCACTGCAACTAAAAGTAAGTTCATAATCTGATAGATATGATATTATTTGATCACTTGAAAAATAAATCAATGTACTTGCTATAATCAATGTTGTTATTGATATGATAATTATATTTCTTTTTTTCATCTTTCTTTTTATGAATATTTTATTTATTTAAAATAGTATCTTGGATTTTTTTCCGAAGTTTATGTTATTTTAAAATCTATTATCAGAAATATCGCTATTATGATCAACACAGTGACTATGAATGCAACATCCTTTTTGATCTTAGTCATGAAACATAAAATGCGATATCTATTATTTTTATTTTAGTGTGATAAAATCAAATCAAAGGAAAACAACCGGATTTTTTCCAGAAATCCGGATCTGTATAAATATTTCCTATAATAGTCATACCACCAATATAATCATCAAAAACAGTAGGATTACCATCATATAATTCTCCATCAAAACTTGATGTTTCAGCATTCCAGACTACTTTAAAAATTTCTTTTTTATCACCCCATCTACCTTCTATTAAATCACCATGTTTTCACATCCATTCATTATTCAATCGAAATTCAATCGAAATTCAATCGTTTGATCCTTCTCAACTCAAGTAATTTTTTATATTCATCTGTAAGTTCTACCTTTGCAAACCTATTCCCGTTAACTGGAGTTATCTCTTCGAATTCTAATAAACCAAGGGCCTTACCAACATTCAGAAGTTCTCTGGTTCTCTTATTGAAAGTGTATAATGTTATATAGATTGTTCCTTCATCTTTTGTTTTTGATATTAATCTTTTTAGTTGATGTATTGATAAATTATTCATGTTTTCACCCCGATTATTATTTCCTTATCTGGAAAATCATACCAATCATCCTTATTATCAATAAAGGGATTATAGAAGCGTTTGATATCTTTAATTATGGTTATGTTGAAACTTATGTTATCTTGGTAGATTATAGTTGTTCTAAACCATAAACCAGATACAGCATAAATTACCCATGTATTATTTCCTTGATATTTAAAAAAATCCTGATCACCATAATCATTTAAAATTACATCTGGGTTATCAATCATTATTGTCACATTTCCATCTCCACCATTTTCACAACTTAGATATCCTGTCTTATTATCAAATTCTACTATAAACTTTGGCCATTCATCAAGATATGTCATAAGTGCTATATCTTGCCAGTATTCTTTTTGTTGTTGCATGTGTGTTTCATCAAGAGAGTTATAATTATTTTTTGACATCAGATAATTACAGGAGGTGACAATTAAAATGGAGGTGGTAATTACCAATAATATGATAGATATGATGAAAAAATTTGATTCCTTCATATTTTCACATCCAGATTATAATTCTTTTTTATCAAAATACCCTTACCCTTAATAAAAGGAGGCACCCAAGTCCTTTTACCTTGCATCTTTTTATAACAATCAGACTGCCAATGCTTAAAATGACCACGAACCCAAAAAGCATAATTATAACTCCATATCTTACTATCTGATTCAAGCCGGTTGATATACTCTTTCAGTATACCAGTTACTTTTATAATATTCCTCTCAGGAATAGGCAGTTTACCTTTTTTTTCACGTTTTTGATTCCGTCCCTCATCACGATCAATCTTTATTGTTTTAACATGTGGATCATTCATAAGATGTAACATATTCCTGAAAAAATCAACTATGAACTTATGTTCTTTCTTCCTTGGTTTAAATTTTTTCATCCAGTCCATTTCTTTAACTGGGATTATAAAAGGATCAAATTTTATCCTATTATTTTTCTCTAACATTGCATAAAACATTATAGCCTCTGAATCTGCTTCATGTGGTTGCATTATTTTCTTTTTATATCTTTTGTCAGTATACATGAACTGATCAATAACTAAAATACCATTTATATTATAATCAACATCGACACCGAGTTTTTTAAGTTCATCATATGAGAAATTAACATCGATGAACATCCTGTAAAACGGCATTTTATCAGATGCTTTACATTTAGGTGTTTTAGTTAAAATCAATAATTTCTTTGTTATTGGATCAACTTCAAAAAGATGACATAACTTGTAATTATCAATTATGGATTCTTGCCATGCTTCCGGGATTGTTTTAATGTTCTGCTCGGTCATATCTCTAACGATGAAATTAACTATCCTTTCTCCAAATTCTAGATATGCTTTCATTTTTTATCAGACCTATTAAGAAAACCTGTATTAATAAATGTCTCAGCTGGAAGGTTCTCCAACAGCATTTTTACATCCCTCTGTATAATCCGGGATGGTGTATTATTACCGCGTTTGATATTCTTAATACTATGATATCCCTTTGGCTGACCAGGTTTCATAAGCTTAGATAGATCCTGCAGGAGCTCATGATCCCATTTAGGTGGATTATAAGGCATCAACATGATCCTCCTCTATATTGATGTAAACATCTTTTTTCAAACGATTTAACCAATCAGGATATGACTGCGTTGAAAGATAACCCCACTCCAACTGCTTAAGACCTGGTTTTTCAGAAAGACTCACATCTTTTGCTTTAATCCCAAACAAGATCTGTTTCTTTCCTAATTGACTTCCAACGAAAAAAATATACCATCCCTCTTTTTTTACCAGATCATCATGCTGACTTAGCTCATAAGGATAAATAGGTCTCCGACTAAACTTGAATCTTCCAACCCGATGGATATTAAAAATCCTAGGATGACTGCTTTCTTCCATTTTTTTATGATCCAAACCGTTACATACTATCTTATCACATGTTTTAATCTCAGCATATACCTCGTGGTTGTCCTCATATTGAATGATGATATCATGTCCTAATCCTCTATATTTTATACTGCAATCTAAAAAATTTTTTTTGAGATATCTGTAAACTTTCCTATGTTTTTTTTCACTATATTTTTTGATTTCATCTGTGGATGGCATTATTGTTCCTTCTTCTCTAGAGCTATTTTATCAAGTTCTTCCTGTACATCCTGCAAAACAAGATCCTTGTTAATAGATTTATTTTCTGTTTCTTTCACAGGTTCAACAATTTGTACTGGTTTTTTCTCTTCAACAACTGGTTTTCTTTTTTCCTTAATAACTGGTTCTGGTTTTTTATGTTCACAGCATGATGCTGCACAAACCAAAGCAAAAATAAAAGGCAATATAAAAGCAATAGTAACCCAGTTGTCAACACTGAGACCATAAAATTCTTTTATATTATAAGCCTGTGCCATCATCCAAACAGTCTTTGGCACATCGTAACATAGCCATGTAAAAAACGCTATTAAAATAGCATTACCAGTTTTTATTTGCATATTTTTTTTCCTCCTATTTATTTTAGGCGGAGAGACAGGAAAACCCAGATGGGATGATCTGTTTTATCATTTTCCTATCTCACCATAGGAAAGCATCATTTGATGTTTTATAAAACTTTTGATTATATTATAGAAGATTATTCCCCACCGGGTGTTTTTTTCCTGCTCAGTTTGAAGAGATACATTACTTGAACACACTCAAAATCTTCTGGGAGAAGATGAGCAGAGGCGTCTTGCGTTTAAAAAAACGCCATGTATCCCATAACACCCAATAGGAAACCTGGAAGTGGAAGAGAATGTTAGATATATTAGGAGGAGGAGGCTATGCAAAAACCCCCATTCTGATATATCCTGCAAATCTCCACTTCCATAAAACATTAATAGATTATCTGTTATTAAAATATACGTTTTTATAGTCTTAAATCATTCATTTTTTTGTGGTCAGGGGACATAAAGCTATTTGGATGTTTTCAGCCATAAAACATCAATCATGCCTTCATATTCTCAGCCCCTGATCATAAAAGTACAAAGGTATTATAGTATTATTTGTTTTTTTTGAAAAATGTTTTTGTTATCGACTCAGCTATCATCCATCCGAAATAACCCATGAAGAAAGCCCAGAAACCCCCCATGCTCCATGTTGCAATATTTACTAGGAACGCATCTTTTTGTTGTATGGCCAGGAAGATCATTGTTATAACTACATATGCTACAACTACAGCAAGGAGGATCCTAAGTGTATGTCCTGTTATTTCCACGCTTGTTTTTAAGACTTTTTGGTAATTGTTTTTTGTTGGCATACGTTTCTCCTTATAGATTTCAGGTTTTCTCCTGTTGAACCACTTGATTTTATGTCTATAAAATCAAATGGTCTACTCCTGTTGGAATACCCCCAGATATACACTATTAATAGTTTAACACCTAGGTGTTATACTATTATTTGATTGGGTGGGAGGATTGTTTTACAGATCCCCACGACTTTAGGTCATTCTTCAAGCCTTCCATGTTTCCTTAACCACTTTAATCTGTTTATCCCATATTTCGTTATCGAATATTCATACCGATAACCTTTCTTGAGATTTTTTTGATTTCTTTTTAGATGGCCATGTTTCACAGTCAAACTATTTAAAATATTAGCAGCATGATTTTTTGATATGTTCAATAAACTAGAAACTACATCTGAAGTAATAGTTCCACGTTCCGCACGTACTAAAACCAGATCTGTTTTTCTTGGCATTAGAAAAAGTATCTTTTTTTTGTTTAAAAAACTAACCTAGAATTATCGTCAATTTTATATCATTTTTAGTGTTGCCAACTAGTTGTCAAACTGCTCTCGGAAATATTTTATATATAAAATATTTTGAGTAGCTACCCAAAAATGGTTAAGAAAACAATTATGAAAAACTAATTTTTTAAAAAATAGTAGAAATTAATAATCAGATTTTCTTCCAGAAAATAACTATAAAATGATTATAAAAACATAATACCATTATGGCGTTGACTAACCTTACCATTAGAAATCAAACGAGCAATAGCAAACTTAATCTGATCAATAGAAAAACCAGGGAAATATTTATGAATAAAATCCAAAGAAACTGGGGTAATACGCTTATTCCATCTATCCTCTAAAGCCTTATCATAGATATGATTATCAAGATAGGATTTTAAAATAATAGTTGGAGATCTATTAGTATCTTCAATAAGTAACCCCTGTAGTTTAAGATATTTCAAATATTTAGATTTATAGCGTTCATAAGATTTCCTGCTGAGACACCGGCCAGTATGCTTAGAATAATAATCCTCGATGAAATCAGTGAGATCTTTATGTATAAACTCATTAGGTAGTTCGTTCATTATTGCATTTACACAGACTTCATAAACACTGAAAGTCCCATATGTTACTAGAATCTTTGAGTTTTCAAAGGTTTTTTTATAATTATTCTTTTTATTTAATGTTTCATGTTTTTCTTTTTCTTCATGTATCATGAAACTCCCAGTATTTTCGTTGAAGTTTTCTATGTGGTTAACTTTTTTTTTATTATTGATCATGTTTTCAAGTTCGATGATTCCATTGATAATGTTTTTAATTGCCTTGTTTAAAAAAACAACGTTCTGGCTTTCAAGCTGTGTCTTCCAAGCATTAACAAGTAAATCTCCATTTTCAATTAGTCCAGCGAGTGGACCTAAAAGTTCTTTTAATTCATCAACCTCATTATTGCTCCAGTGGCCTCTCGATGTGAGATATTTATGTGTGAAATACCGATATATATTTGTGAATTCTTCCATATGATAATGGTATGGATAAAATAATTATAAAACTATCCCCTTTACATATTGATTTTTATGAGTGAACTAAGTAATTTGTCATTAGATGAAAAAAAAACATATGTTTTTAAGAATGGGACACCGCACCAGTGGATTCAATGTCCTATCTGTGGGACTATGAAACCTTTGATTGTTAAAAAAGAAACAGCAACTAAGGATCCTAAGTTTCTTTACTATAAAGATGTTGATGGAGTTTTGCAGAGACGTTTCAAGGGCCCTGATGATAATTATTTACCATTACATATGCGTTACATGGGTGGAAGGCTTGGGTCATATACTAAGATTGATGAATCTATGACTTCTGATCTTTTGAGACGTGTTGATCATGATCTATTTATGGATTTTCAGAAATCATTAAATAAAGCATCTTATTTCTTCAAATGAAAAAAATTTATTAGGATATGGGTTTGCTCTCAAAAACTCAAATTTTTTAGTCCGGTGAGGACTCTTTTATTTGAATATTGAGATTTTGTGCAAACCCATATTCCATTATTATGTATCTTTCTTTTGTTTAAAAAATTATTTGGATGACGAGACCAAAAAATTATGAAGCTCAGTTAGCAATGAACTTTGAGGATATGATAGTATTGAGGGATGCTTTGTATTTCCCATTTTTGGGTGGAATGAGAATAAATATATGGCAACCCTCTATTGGTCTCGCCAATATAGCATCGGGGGATTTGAACCCTCACCATCAGCTCATGAGGCTGGTATGCTAACCGATTACACTACGATGCTAATTTATTTTCTCAATTCATCTTCTCTATTTTTTTGATTTTGCATAACTTTCTCAGCAAACTTCTTACTTTTAAGACCAGTGAAAAGAGGGGCATTATATTTATACACACTCCATTCACCCTTTTTACGCCCTTTTCGGATATTCAACCCTCGACTCATATTTTTTCACCTCCTTTATCCTTTTACTTTTATTTATCTTTTTATTTTGAATGGTGTTTTGAGATGAAACAGGCCAAGAGATGCCTTGTATCTCATGGGATATACATCATCAATATTTGTAAGGATAAAACCTTTTTGTTTGTTATTAAATTGTTGTTCATCATTGAGATGCCGGTCTTTATATTTCATAAAATGATCTTTATTTTTGAAATCTATGATATCATATAAATTTGCGTATCCGAGGATATAACCATTCATAAATTCCCCGATCATCATATCTTTGAAATATCCTTTTGACTGTAGATATATGAAACCATCCTGATCAAAGTTTTTACCAGAGTGTAAAACTATCCATCCGCGATATGGTGTTTTCCATGTGCGTATTTCTATATCCTTGTAATGATCTATTATTAGTTGAAGCCAGGGCTGTTTTATTGATAATCCTCTTGTTATCTCAATCTCCATTATTTCACCATAAAACTTTGGAGATCTCTTTCTCAAGAGGAATGAGATAATGATAATTAACCATGATTTCCTTGATCATCTCCAATGGATAGATCTTATAAACCTGAGATATATCTTTCAAACCTTTGATCGTATGACCAGAAATAATCTTCACGAAATTACTATCAATACTGACTATGCGCCCATATTTCCGGCTGTATTTCTTCTTAAGATATTTCTTTAGTTTATCATCATCTTTAAGGGAGCTCATATTTGTGTTGAAACTCTGACGGCCAAGCTTGGTATCCAAGTTCTTCCCAAACTCTTTGCTGTATTTGTTTATGCACCACCACATGGCCTGTTCAGTGATATTCAAAAGCCTGTTATCCCTAAGATAGAGTTCTATTATCTTTTTTGTGAAATCATCATAATAATTCATACGCTGGATGAGTGTTTTCTCAGTATTGAAAAAAATACTATTATCATCAAGGTTGATCATGTTTGGTTTAATGGCCACGAGCTCCCCGACTCTACATCCAAACCAGTCAAGGCACCATGATCTCATAAAATTATAATGATTATCATCATGTTTATCTTTGAGCATGATCAGGTATTTCTTTTTTATATCTTGGAGGAACACTGGTCTTTCTGTTTTTATCTTCTGCAGCAACTTAGGTTTTTTCATTCTTATTATTTTGGTGAGCCTGACTCGTTCCCGGAGGATATCATCCAGCTCTGTGCCTTGTTTCCCTATCATCATGCTCTCGGTTTCTTCTATGATCCATCTGCAGAAACGTTGCAGGACAATTATGAACGTATTGATTGAGTCCGGTGTCGTCCATTCATTTCTCTCCATTTTGTTTTTATAATAGTTTTGTACATCCATTATTTCAAAGTTATGTATATTTTTATTATTGTTTTTTAAATAATGTTCGAATCTCATTAATAGGGATCGGTAGTATTTCTCTGTTTTTTTTGTGAATTCCTGACTTAAAAATCTTTCAATTATATCATCCATTCTTTAATTTCACATCCCTATATTTCTTTATTTTTCTTCATCATTCTTTGAACCTTATCCATGATCCTCTCCTGAGAAATAATTGGGAGATCCTTCAATGATTCCATTTCCTGTCCTCTATGTATCTCTTCTGCAACATGGATTATATTATCATAATCATCAGGATATTTATCTTTTAGAAACAGACTAATTGCCTGAACATACGCCCTATTGATATCCGCACGTGCTTTCAGAAGATTTGTTTGAAAATCTAGCACTCTGAAAAAAATCAAGATCTGGTTGAAGATATGTTTCATACATGGCTCTGGTCTTTTTTTTATTTGTTCTATTATTATATGATTTAAGTAATCTTTTAGTTCATCAAATGTCATGAACCAAGGGATTTTTTTCATTAATCGTTCCATATATTCTTTTTCGTTTTTTGGTAATCCTTCGACTTCTGTTATTTTTTTATGTTCATCATTCATTTATACATGTCCCCTATTTTGATCTATAATACTCTGTAAGTTTCTTTCGATATATGTTAATTTTTGATATTTAAGTTTTTCAATACAAAATGTTAATTTGAGTTTTGGACTGATATCATCCAGTTTATTTAATCCTTCTTTGAATTCTTCAAATGTTCCATTTTCAAAAAGTTCGATTATTGTCTTCTGTTTTTTTTCTTTCATGTTTTTATCTCGCAGTTGCAACAGTAACATTATCATCAGGATGATGTACACGATCAAAAGGTAAAACCTTCCACATCACACCATCATCCGGGAACTCAACCACATGAATACCAGACATATTCTCAAAACTTATAACCTCCCAGAAAAAACGCCAGGCATTATTACCAGTGATTTCCCATTTATAAACATGGAAAAAACTATGATTCACTGCGAACCATTGCCCCTCATCGCCAGGTATACCAGGTATCATAGATAATCTATCACGATCATTCCAGCCACCACTATATCCTACCCCATAGAAAAAAACACTAACCCCGAAAACAGCCAAACCTATCATACAAATAACAAAAAAAACAAAAGCTCGGCTGTTCTTAATTTTTTTTATTTTTTCATTCATAATTTCACACCATCAAACAACCGTTCAAGATTGCTCTTTATCCTAACCTTAGTGAACTTCTGCAACCTAGTTATAAGCAGACGTATCTTCTCAGCACTTGGTTCAAACCATCCATCTGGCCAGACAAAACTCTCAGCGCTGTTACCACCGATACTGACAAAATATGGATCTAGCTCACGTATCCATTCGACAAAAACATCAAGATCGAAATCAATAACCGGCTCGATGCTAATCATTATTTTACATCCAGTTTTCTGCTTGAAAGCTGAAATAAAATGCTTACGCACATCTGGATATGGCGCAGAAGAAATCTTATAATAATCCTTTGTCCGGTTGGTTTCAAGTGTTATACCAAAGATTGTTTTCTCTGGAAACATGTTTTCAAACTCGAAAAACCGTTTAGGGTTCTTAGTCTGAAAAAGAAAGCAAGTCTGGGGATAACGATTACAATAACTCAATACTGTCTTGATTACATGGCTAGGTATTTCATCAGCAAAGAGATCTATCATGTTGCACATGAATAGGATATAATCATCTGGTATCCTCAGCTCATATCCTAGTTCCTTCTCGATGATACGCGGAGGTCCTTCATATTTTTTAAGATGGAATTTTGGTTTTATCTTGGTTTCTACATAGCAGTATCCGCATTTATGCGGGCATTCTCCACCGACAGGGTTATCGGTATAAGCATATGGGTACATGTTCCCATTTGGTTTGTTAACTGGCATATTTTTTTATTCCTCCTTTTTGTTTTTTTTCCATTCACAATGTGGACAATAATCATGAAAATTCTCATTGAAATAGCAACCACATTTCTCACATTTCATGTTTTCAACCGATCTTTAACCATGACCTCCGACAAGGTAAGCTCCTTATGCTTCTTCCATAAAATAGCACCGCATTTATGGCAAACATACTCCTTCCGGTATTCATTCATCACAGCCTTGCATTTAGGACATCTCTTCACCAAAGAAACATCACCCGGTTTTCTTCTGCTTCTCATAGAACTCTTCAAGTTTCTTCTTAATAATATGAACCATAGCTTTACGAGGGATAGGAATTAATCTTTCTTTTGCATTCCTCTCAGCTTTTCTTATAGCATTAGTCCTTGCAAAAGTCCTACCATTCCTTGATATCTCATCGAAATCAATGACCTGCTCCGCAGCACCCAAACCAGAAGTACCAGTCATATTATCAGTTGCTTTCACAACACAATAATAAGTACCATATTTCTTATTGGTGTTAGGATCCACAATAGTATACTGATCAAACTCGACAATCTCCGTTGTAATATTTCCCATGTCCTGAGTGAGCATGTCCACAAGCTCCGCCGATGGTTCGACATGAACCCTTTTGCCGAAATTAAGCTCATGCCAAAGCAAACCCTCACCAAGTTTCTTCTTATCATCTGATGCATCAACAATCGAATTAAGCTGAACTTTTACCTCCATCAAACGCACAAGATCCCGTTCAGATCCACGAAGAATACCCTCTGCTTTCTTATCAGAAGCCGGGACTAAAGCCAGGGGTTTACTATCAGTTTTCTTATCAGATTGTTTCTTTTTCTTGCCGCGAGAACGCAAAACTAGATACTCATCCATAACCTCTAGATCATTACGAGATATATTCTGGAAATTACCATCATCATCCTTCCTAGACCCATAAAAAGAACCCTTGTCATTCTTCCTGAAATCCCAAAAAACAGTTACATCCTCATTTACCTCTTTCATAAAAAGACCAGGTTTATCGTCTTTCTCGGTGAACCCCATCCCCTCCAACCCTGTCAAGGTATCTTGCGGTAGTTTTATACTTGCATCCTTACCAGCTTTACCATCAGCCTCATCATTATTAGTTTCTATTTCTTTTTGTACCATATCTTTTTTCTCCTATTATATATTTTTGAATAACGCTTAGAAACAAGAGCATAGCCATGTTTATGTTGAATGCTTGGTTGTTTTATATATTTTTTGATTTTATGATCCTAAAACATCAAACGGTTTTTTGATGATCAAAAAACTACATGAAAAACGAAACATTTAAATAAGAGATGACTAGTTTTTCAAAAATAATGACTAGTTTTTCAAAAGTCGTCATAGTGTTTTGTATCTATAAAAATGACGGCTTGACGGCTATGACGACTTTGACAACATATATACCCCTAGTTGTTTTGTTAAGTAAGATCTTTCCATTTATTAATTATATTATACCTATATAGGTATATTATACGATATAATATCCTCTTTATTTAATTAATTAAAGATTTAAAGCAAAAAAAAGTAGTCAAAGCCGTCATTTTATCTATTGAAAGTAGTCATAAAAGCCGTCATAAAGTAGTCATGTTTTTTAAAAAGCCGTCATTATTTCAATTTGTATCTCCTATAAAGATAACCAAGTCTTTTGCTGTTAGTTGGATCTGTTAATATGATAACTTTACCACATGATTTGTGTTTTGTTTTCAAACCAAGGTTTTTGATTATATACCCAAGTTTTTGTTTTTCTCCTCTCTCAGACCATCCTAATGATTCGCATATATCTAATAGTTTTACTTCTTCTGGGCTGTCATCAAGTGTCTGGTTTTCTTGGTAATGATTTTTGATATTGTATAATACCTCATATTGAACAGTTCCTTGCAGATCATCTTCTGATTCTTTTTCCTTGTCTTGTGCATATTTTATGATATCATCTACTTTTTGGCCTATGTGTTTGCCAGTTGATATTATGCATTCATAGACTTCTCTTGTTCTGCCTTTTAAAATAAAATGTTCACCAAGATCTGGCGGATCATTTGTTTTATATCGGTAGTTAAGTAGCATTGTTCTCAGTCTTATAAAATCTTTTTCTGCATATTCAACTTTTGAAAGTGATGGATCAGCTTTTTCCATGAAAAAATCTATTCCTCGGCTTACAAGCGCTGGGTCAAATGTTCGTTCACCTGCAAATGCTTTAAATCCAAAATTATTAAAAACTAGTATTTCTTCTGGATCATTTGTGTCTGCCATAAGATATTTAGATCCTCTTTTATAGCTTTGTTTCACGAAATCTAGTAGTTCTGCTCCTCTTTCTGTCCGAGCGTTCAGACGATTATTTGCCTCATCTATCATAAGCGTAACATGCCAATGATGACTAAGTCGGGCTATTGATGCAAATGTGGCAGAACTTGCTTGTACACACCGGTATGCTATTTCTCTTATTATATTTAGAGCTCTTGTCTTTCCAGATCCTATTATCCCTCTGAAAACTGGGAATGCAACCGTTTCCCAGCATTCAAGTTTCCATGTGCTTATTATCCAAAGTACGAATATCTTGTATTGTATTTCATCAGGGAATATCACTAGATCATGTACTAAATTATTTATTGAGTCATATAATTCAAATACATCGATTTCTTCATCTTTCCATATTGGTAGTTTCCAGATCCCGTCTTTTATCGATTTTGTAACCTGTGTAAATGTTGTTTTTCTGTTGCAACCATCTGGTTTAGGGCAGAATGTTGGTATATTTGTCATGTTCTGTATGATGTTTCCGCATTTATCGCATTTCCATAATCCTGGTTCTTTAAGTTCGAAATAGGTTTCATATTCTGTTTCTGTTTCATCTTTTAAAGCCATTTTTATTTCATATTTCCCATTTGGGGATTTTATCGCTGTTTTTGCTGTTAGCCAGTATGATGTATTTCCGTTTAGTATTGGTTCTAGTATTATGATGTCTCCATTATTGTTTTTTGGTTTCATTGTTTTCTTATGTTGATCTTTGATGTATTTTTGTTCTTCTCGTTGTTTATATATTTTCCATGCAGCTTCCCGATCTAGTTTTTTTTCTATCATTATTTTATCTATTTCTTGTTCCTCTTGGGTCTTATTCTGTTCCTGTTTTTCTTTGATTTTCTTCAGTTCTTCATCAGTTACATCCATATGATCATCCCTCCCATCGTTTGTATTTTCGTATTTTTTATTTTTTCAGCCCATCTAAGGATATCATTTGTTGCTTGTTGTTTCTGCTCCGGTGTTAATATGGTTTTATGTGATTTGAGATATCCTATACCATATGGCACTGGGTTTGTTTTTAAAAAAAGATAGAATTCTTCCAAGTTAACAGAGTTTTTTTGTTTTAAGTGGTTACCATGTTTTTTAGTATTTGAAATCATGGTTCCCCTCCTTTCTGAGAACTATCTCTCTAATATGAGATATGTCTATTGTTGATATGGCTTGATTTGTTTCAAAAATAATCGTTTCATCATTGATTTTTTTTATAATACCTGTTATCCCGAAACTGTTGCCTTTTATAATTGTGACTTTTTTATCTAAAAACGGTAGTATGTCTTCTTTTTTCATATCTATCTATCCCCATATATATTTCTCCTGCACCAAAAAAATAAGTTGGTGTTCTTTTTGGACTTGATTATATGTTTTTTTGTTTTATAAAAACTTCCTTTTTTTCAGCGCATGATGTGTGTTATCACTAAAAGTATGCATCCTATGGTTATAAGTGTCGCCTGGAATATGAATGGATCTGTCAACAATGGTTTTTCTATCATTCAATTATATGATTATTTAATTGTTTAATTATCTCATTGCCTTGTTAGTGTGGCCCCACAGCTAGGGCATTTTTTTGTATAGCATGGCCTCGCCCTGGTATGTGGTGTTTTGTATCCACAGCTGGGGCATATGCATTTTCCATTGGGTCCTCCTGCTTTGGGTCCCATCATTCTTCCTCTTCCTGTCATGATGGATGGTAATGTTTTTTGGGTTTTTTGTTTTTTCGGAAAAAAATCCAGGAAATTATTATATGTGTTTTAGTGATTTTGTTTTTTTGTTGGACAAGTTTAAAAAAAGATTATGTGTTGATGATCATTATGGCTAAAAAATATGGTTGTAAAGATGGTGTAATGATAGGAAAGACATGTGTTCGTCAAAACGATTTCATTATGCCAAAGAAACAGATTAAAAATGTTACAAAGGTCCAATGGGGAGAATATGAGATGAAATGGGATTATCTCCCGAAAACACCATATCATGTTAATATTATTTCTTCAAAGAATGATTTGATTCTTGCTTTTGCTGATCCAGATCATCGTCCTATTTTTATTTCATCTAAACATATTTATAAGGTTCCTTTGTCAAAATTGAGGAAGGTTGGTGTTAAAAAACTATGAATAAAAAGATAGGTTGCCCATCTGGTTGGGAAGTTAAGAATAATCGTTGTGTCCCAGTAACAAAATCTGCGAAGATAGATAAAATTGTTTTTAAGAAACCAGTTGATTGGGTAAAAGAAAGGCATGGGGGATACAGGGAGCAGTATATTGACTCTAAACAACTTAAACAATTGCTTAGAAATAAGTT
>Ga0272441_10001116_pt1 | contig 57470 bp, 51 predicted proteins | sample SSMProp6N_FD_193582 | JGI IMG/M metagenome (GOLD analysis project Ga0272441, IMG submission 193582) | Marine sediment archaeal communities from Little Sippewissett salt marsh, Falmouth, MA, United States - SSM-Prop-6N | ecosystem: Environmental > Aquatic > Marine > Wetlands > Sediment ...
GCAATCTCGCTATTCTGCCCCTTGCTTCCTCTAATTCCCCCTCCTTGCTCTTTAACATGGCCTCCATTTCTTGAGTTTTCTTCTTTACTGTCGCGTAGTCGTCAATAATATCCCTTATCTTTTCCTCAAGTTCGGTAAATTTTGCTATCTCCACGATATGCGTTGACCCTTTCTTCGATAATCTTTTAGCTGTGTTAACCTCTCTTAAATATAGCGATTTTTGCTGTTTTGATTATGCCCCTCCACATTTTAAAAGTCAAGACCTTATTTCCTTCCTCCAAAAGCATACCCATTTATGCCTCTTCTCTGATCGCAAGACTCTCAAAATATTTATGAACAGCCTCCAATATTTCGTCTTTGTCGTCGAGAGATACGGCCCTTTTCCTGAATTGAGCTCCCTCACGCAACCCTTTAGTATACCATAAAAGCTGTTTTCTGAATTTTCTCATTCCCGCCATTTCTCCACTACGGGAGATCGTCTTTTCCAGGTGCCAGCGAATAATGTCTTCTCGCTCTTTCAGGGTAGGTTCCGCGGCATGCTTTCCCTCAAAACACCCCGCGATATCCCTAAAGATCCAAGGATTTCCCAAGGCCCCACGCCCGATCATTACTCCATCACACCCTGTCATTTCAATCATCTTTACCGCATCATGGCCTCTTCGCACATCCCCGCTGCCTACCACAGGAATAGAAACCTTTTCTTTTACCCTGGCGATATCATCCCACCGCGCCTCATCACTGAATCCCTGTTCCACCGTGCGTGGGTGCAAAATGACGGCATCGACACCACAACTCTCTGCTATCGTGGCAATCTCGACAGCATTTTCACCATGTCGTTTCCACCCCGAACGAATCTTAATGGTCAGTGGTAGCGGCGTTGCCTTACGTACATTTTTCAGTATTGCAGCAACCGCTCGTGGATCCTTCATCAACGCCCCCCCCGCTCCTGTCTTCACTACCTTTTTTACGGGACACCCCATATTAATATCGACGAGATCAGCTCCTCTATCCGTCACAATTCTCGCTGCCTCCGACAGCACTCGAGGATCTTCACCAAATATTTGAACCCCGAGAGGTCGGTCCTCCGGTGATGATTCAAGATATTCATAACTTCTGGCGGTCTTTCTGACGAGACCGTTCGAGCTGACCATCTCAGTAAAGCACAGTGCACTGCCAAATCTCCTGGCAACCGTGCGGAATATCAAATCCGTAATCCCGGCCATCGGTGCCAGAAACACATTGTTGTTCAACGATAAATTACCGATTTTCACTGTCGACCGCACCGTCTCATATTATGCTGCTCTTTTACTACCGAAACCATCGCGTCACAAGATAAAAGTTGCACACCATCGTGTATGGTATGTCGTCAAAACTCGTTCATCATTCATGTACTACATTTTTCTTCTATCCGCTTCATCAATACTGAAGCACGCGGCAATCACACACGCCATATGCATAGAAATGTATTCTCTTGATTCACATAAAAAACGGGGAGAGGCGTGCTACTTGACGTTCTGCTCTGCTTTCTGTATACCCTCTGCGAGCGACCGATCGATGAGCGCCTTGTTATAGGCAGCAAAGATATCCCTTCGCGAGAGGATCCCGATGATCTTCTTCGGGTTATCCTCATCGACAACGGGCAACTGTTCGATATTTTTGACTCCGATTTTTTTCAGGGCCGTATTAAGGTTTTGATTTTCGGTTATCGTTATAACATTAGACGTTAAAAGCTCTTTCACCACAACAAGGTGTCGCAAATCCTCTTCGAAAAGGATCTCTCGGAAATCTTCAATGGTTACTATCCCACTGAGCAGTCCATTGTTGTCAACCACGGGAAAACTCAGATGTTTGCTCGAAAGGGTAAATTCCAGCAACTCTTTCAGGGACATGTTTTCAAATACGGCTTCCACGTTCTTTGTCATTACATCTTTTACTGGAATAGTGCTCAGTATATCGGCCTCGTCTTGATGGTGGATGTCTATGCCACGCCTTACTAATCGCATGGTATAAATAGACTCCCGATTAAAACTGCTGGCAAGAAAGGTGCTAATGGCAACTGAAATCATTAAGGGTAAAATGAGATTGTAGTTTCTCGTCATTTCAAACAATAGGGCAACCGCAGTGATCGGTCCCCGTACCGCTGCCGCAAAGAATGCCCCCATGCCCACCAGAGCATAGGCTCCCGATGTTTCAGCCACAGATGAGGCGGTGATTGTTGGAAACAGTTCATGAACTATTATGCCGAAGGCTCCACCTAACACCGACCCGATAAAGAGCGCAGGAGCAAATACTCCTCCGCTTCCACCACTGCCGAGAGTGATTGAGGTTGCAAACATCTTTAACACCACCATTATGAGAAGCGTGGCGAGCCCAACCTCACCAGCCAAGGTCCTATCAACTCCGCCCTCTCCGACAAAAACCCCGCCTATTCCATAACAGCCCCCATAACCAACTCCTAAGATATCGAAATAATAGAGACCAATGAAGCCGACAATAAGACCACCGAGAAGCGGCTTGATGTATTCTGGAATCTTGACAGCATTAAACAGGTCCTCACATTTATAGAAAAAGCGATTGAACCCGAGGGCAACAACAGCACATACGACCCCCAGCAGGATGTAGGGCAGTATTTCCCAATAGCTCGTCATATTATAGGAGGGAATGATAAAAGATGGATTTTCCCCCAAGAAGATATGGGCGATAAAGTCTGCCGTTATTGAACCGATTACGATGAAACCAAGATTAGGCGACATGAATCGCCTCTGGATAACCTCAAGGGCAAAGAAGACACCACCAATAGGGGCATTGAAGGTGGCCGAAATACCTCCTGCCGCGCCACAGAGCAACAGCATCTTTACCCATTCTTCGGGCAACTTGAACCACTGTCCTACCGTTGAACCGAAAGAGGCACCGATTTGAACAATCGGCCCCTCACGACCTACTGAACCCCCACTCCCTATACATATGGAGGAAGCCAACAGCTTGACTAATGCCACACGCGGCCTGATACGCCCTTTTCGAACGGCAAAGGATTCCATAACCTCGGAGGGCCCTTCACCCTTTGCTTCACGCGCAAGGAAATAAACTAACAATCCTACCAGCAGCCCCCCGATCGCCGGCAGCACGATAACATAGTACTTACCAAGGAAACCTAACGTGTCCGCACCACGAGCAAAGAAGGAATAGTTGAAAACCTTTATCAGCCATCTGAAGAAAACAGCTCCCAACCCCGCAATAATTCCCACCAGAACGGACAGAATAAAACAAAGGGCTATGTCAGAAGAAAAACGCCGAATGAAGGGAAAATACAGCGTCTCTTTTAGATACACAAATCCCGACACCGGTTTCCCCCTCTTTTTATTGTGTTTGTCTTATTATAGTTTGGGATTTTCTTTTGCAAGGAAATTCCGTCCACGTCTCTCTTCCATAATCCGATTTGCTTTTTCCAGATCTTCGACAGTATTAATCCCCATAACCTCACGCGGGTCATCAAGAATAAACGATTTGGCCGTATAGTTCATGCTGAAAGCAATCTCCAGGATATCGGTGAGATAATATTCTCCCTGTGCGTTTCCTTTACCGATCCGTGCCACTGCATTAAAAAGAAATGCCCGTTCCACGCAGTAAATACCTGAATTAATCTCGTTGATACGTTTTTCCTCCTCGGTAGCATCGCGATCCTCCACAATTCTCACTACCGAGTCGTCGTCTTTCTTTATTACCCGGCCATATCCCGACGGGTCTTCCAGACATGTCGTCAAGACCGTGACGGCAGCGCGATGTGCCCGATGACTCTCCACAAAAGATCCAACGGTCGATGGCAACAGAAGGGGAACATCTCCACAAAGTATCAGGATAGTCCCCTCGAAGTGCTGCAGTATCTCTCTGGCCTGAAGAACGGCATGGCCCGTTCCCAGTTGTTCTAGCTGGTCGACAAAGATGAGATCGTCCCCATCGAGACTCTGCCGCACCATATCCGATTGGTATCCCACAACGAGAACAATTTTCTCGGAACCAACTCTCCGCGCACACTCAACGGGATAGTACACCATCGGTTTCTCACAGACAGGATGAAGCACTTTTGCCATATCTGATCGCATCCGCGTTCCCTTTCCCGCAGCCAGAATAATTGTCGCCAGATTCTTTTCTACTCCATCGTTCATCATCGTTTTTTCCCTTTTCTTGTAAGACTCACGCAATGCGTATATCGTTTTTACTCCGGCAGTACTACCATAACCTCCCGTATCGATCTCATATCGACCTCTTCTATAATAAAGAGGATATCCTTATCCCGAAAGCTTTCACCCCTCTCAGGAATTTTCCCTATTTTGAACAGCAGATACCCTCCCAGGGTTTCATAATCACCCTCGGGAATCTCACGTGAAAGAATGTCTTTCACCATATCAATTTTCGTCGCTGCGTCGAAGAGGTACTTGCCTGGTCCAACCCTCCGGCACAGCATTTCACCCTCTTCACTATACTCATCTTCAATTTCTCCGACAATCTCTTCGAGAATATCCTCAATAGTTACAATCCCCACAGCCCCGCCATACTCATTGACAATGATCGCCATGTGTTCCCCCCGCTGTTGAAGCTCCACCAAGAGCTCATCGGTCGGTTTCGTTTCCGGAACAAAGAGCACGTCGCTCCTGACGCATTTTTCAATGGATTCATCCTCTGAGAGGTCGCGAATCCCGATCTTGCTGCCATAGAGGGTCTGCAGCACATCAAAAGAATGAAGGACGCCAACGATGTTATACACCTGATCCCGAAAAACGGGAATACGCGAATATCCTTTTTCGGTGACAAGGCGAGCGCCTTTCTGCAAGAGTGTATCTATCGAGAGGACCGCAACATTCGATATCGGCACCATAACTTCTTCAACCGTCGACTCCGTGAAGTCAAAGATCCTTTGAATTATTTCTTTTTCTGACTTCATGATGTCGCTGTTTTCCTCTTCTCGCCGGAGGACAAACTCGAGCCCTGACTTGGTAATATAAGACATATAGTATAGTTTTTTCTCTCCCCGGGAAAAAATATTGAGCGCTCCTCGCGAGATCCACGAAACGACAAACACGACGGGGTAGAGAATAAACGACGCAAGCCAGAGAAACCATGAAACTTTCAACGCAACCGCTTCAGGGTGTTTCTGAAAGATACTCTTCGGCACGATCTCACCAACAATCAGAATCAGGGGGATCATCACCATGACGGAGGCAACCTCTCCCCGAGCGGTCCCAAGCATCGAGATGAATAACGATGTCGCCAGGGCTGTATTCGTTACAACACAGAGATTCGTCCCTGCCGATGTCGTGGAGAGAAACCACTCAGGTTTGTCGAGCAGCTTCAATGTTACCGCGGCAGAACGGGATCCTGACTTCGCCTTGTGCCTTATCCTGTTGATATCCGCAGCAATCAACGCAATTTCCCCCCCCGAAAACAGGGCTTCCAGGATTAAGAACACGGCAATGAAAGAAAAGGGCAGCAGATCACTCACTACGATCCTCATTATTTCTCATAACTCTGACGGATACAATCCGGGTTTTCGTCACTTTTTCTATCCTGATCGTGTAGCGGTCGTATTTTATTGCCTCCTCTTTGGCGGGCAGTTCCCCGAACAGGTGCAAGACAAAGCCACCGACCGTATCAAACTCTTCCACCGGAATATTGACCCGGGCGAGGGCGTTGAAGTCATCAACTTCCATCATCCCCGACACAAGCAGAGACCCGTCATCGAGTCGATGGAATAATCGTTTCTTGACATCATACTCATCATAGATCTCCCCGACGAGACCTTCCATGATGTCATTGAGTGTTACCAACCCCTCGATCCCCCCATACTCATCAACAACAAACGCCATTTGGATCCTTCGCATTTTAAAATCGCGAAGGATGCTCTCGGCAGACCGTTCGAGGGGAACATAATACGGTTTTTTGAGCAGACTCTTGAAAGAAACGACCGTTTCACCCCATGCGATCTTTTCCAGCATATGCCGCGCATGGAGCACGCCGATGATATCATCTCTGTCAGTCCCATAGACAGGAATGCGCGAGTACCGGGCTTCGAGAATCTGTGTTGTCATCTCTTCCGCAGTCATGGAAAGGGGCAGGCAGAACATGTCCACACGCGGCGTCATAATGTCTTCTACCGTTGTATCGGCAAGATCGAATACCCGGTGAATCATATCCTTCTGCGACTCCTCTAGAGCCCCCTCTTCATACCCGACATCAACGAGTGTTCTGAACTCATCCTCTGTCAGTACCGTGTTCTCACTCTTCACTGTTTTCCAGAATAAAAAAACGAAAAAGTCAGATATTTTCTCCAACAACCAGATAACGGGTCGGACGACGTTGAAAAAGAACGACAGGGGAAGCGAAACAGCCGTCGAAAATCGAATCGGAAAATTCACCGCGAACGTTTTCGGAATTGTTTCGCCAACAATAAGGAGTGTAATCGTCGTGGCCGCAATAGCAGCCCATTTGCCATCAATCCCGAGAAACGCAATAAAAATCGACGTCACCAGTACGGAAATGATAACGTTAACGGATTCATTACCGACAAATATCGTCACGAGCAATCTGCGTGGATATGCGAGAAGCCGCTGGATATAGCCGTAGAAAGGATTTCTGTCCTCTTCCATCTTGTGGAGATGAAGCGTCGTAAGGGAAAAAAGCGAGGCTTCAGAACCAGAGAAAAACCCTGAAAGGAGTAAAAGGAAACAAAGAAAAAGAATTTTAAAGGTTATATCGTATTCCAATCTAACCTGATCTTAATGCCTTTTCTGGTGGAATATTTGTACTACACTACGCTACCTTCATTTCACCGAAATGTCAACACATCAAAATTCCTCATAAAGTCATTTGACGAATATGGTGGTTTCGGATATATGTAGAATTTCTCTTTCATACGCAATATATTCATCGAAGAGACCAATAACAATCATTCAACCCTTCAATGAGGAGGTAGTGCCATGGCTCATGTACTATTAATAGGAAACGGTGCGCGGGAGCATGCGATCGCCGAGGCAGTCATGCGATCGAACCACGACCCCAAACTCTTTTCCTACATGAAATCAAACAATCCGGCTATTGCATCACTTTCGGCCGCTGTCAGGATCGGAAGTTATGACAAGCTACAGGATATCGGTCAGTTTGCAAAGAACAATGCCATTGATTTTGCTATCATCGGACCTGAAGACCCGCTCAACAACGGCGTGGTCGATTATCTCAGCGGGGAAAACATTCCCTCCGTCGGTCCCACAAGGAACCTTGCCCAATTAGAAACTTCCAAGTCCTTTACAAGAGATCTGCTGACAAAATACAATATACCTGGAAACCCCCGATACAAGATCTTTACCTCTATGGACGGGATAGAGGCATTCATAAACGAACTGGATAGTGTCGTGGTCAAGCCTGACGGTCTGACCGGTGGCAAGGGCGTTATGGTGCAGGGCGATCACTTCGAAACAAAGGCAGAGGCACTGGAATACTGCAGAATGATCCTTCAGGAACATTCCTGCGTGATCGTTGACGAAAAACTGGAAGGCGAAGAATTTTCGCTTCAGTGTCTTTCGGATGGCATCACTGTCGTTGCGACACCTCCCGTTCAGGACCACAAGAGGCGTTTTATCGATGATAGAGGACCCAATACAGGTGGCATGGGCTCGTATTCTGCAGAAGATCACTCCCTGCCTTTCATGACGGCCGATGACGTGGCCGAAGGCCTTGCCATTACACAGAAGGTAGCCGAAGCGATCTATAAGGAAACAGGTGAATATTACAAAGGCGTTATGTACGGGGGATTCATCATAACGAAAAACGGCATTAAGCTCCTCGAGTATAATGCCCGGTTTGGCGATCCTGAGGCAATGAACACCCTGCCGCTTTTAAAAACCGATTTTCTTGATGTTTGCAGAGCAATTATCGACGGCACCTTAGATACCATGGATGTTGCATTTGAAATGAAAGCCACGGTGTGCAAGTACATTGTTCCGAAAGGCTATGGAATGCCACAAGACCATCCCGATGCGAAATCAACATCCGAAAAAATCGAAGTGGGTGACGTGAAAGAGGCAAAACTCTTTTATGCATCCGTCGACAAGAGAGATGACGGGTTGTACATGACGACGTCGCGAGCCATAGGTGTTGTCGGTATCGCAGATACCCTTGAAAAAGCCGAACAAATTGCAGAAGATGCAGTGTCTGCGGTGAAAGGACCCGTCGATCACAGACCTGACATAGGCACCAGGCCATTGATACAAAGAAGGGTTGATCATATGAAGAAGATCAGGGGCTGAAGGAGTCCCGGGGTTTCGGAATGATGTACGTGCCGCAAACAAACCTTTTAACAGTATAAGGGAAGAACAGTAGCAGTAATTTGATTAGTGGGAGATGTAAAATGGACAACAAAATCAAACGAGTGCTTATCAGTGTCACAGACAAGCGAGGCGTGGTTGAATTTGCAGAAGAGCTGACTAAATTCGGAGTCGAAATACTTTCCACGGGGGGAACGGCGGCACAGCTTCGAGAAAACGGAATCGCCGTCACCGATGTATCGGCATACACCGGGTTTCCGGAAATGATGGATGGAAGACTGAAAACGCTGCACCCCAAAATTCACGGCGGCCTCCTTGCACTTCGTGATAATGCAGACCATATGAGGGTGATGGATGAACAGAACATCGGTCTCATCGATATGGTTGTCATCAACCTCTACCGGTTTGAAGACACCGTGGCGAAAAAAGATTGCGCCCTTGAAGATGCCATCGAAAACATCGACATCGGCGGTCCCACAATGCTCAGGGCCGCAGCGAAGAATTATCGTTTCGTCACTGTCGTCACAGACCCCGATGACTATTCAAAAATCATCAAAGAGATGACACAATACGGCGGCGCACTTTCGGCCCAGACAAATTTCGCCCTCGCGACCAAGACCTTTCAGCTGACTGCCCGCTACGATGCGGCTATCTCGAACTATCTAGGCACACAGTCACCGGAAGGGGAAAAAGACTTTCCCGACACGTATACCGTCCAGTTTGTCAAGGCACAGGACCTCAGGTACGGAGAAAATCCTCACCAGAAAGCTGCGTTCTATAGAGAAAAAAATACCACCTCACCGGGAATATCAACGGCGCGACAGATCCAGGGAAAGGAGCTCTCATATAACAACATCATGGACAGTGACGCGGCGTGGCAGATGGCAGCCGATTTTGAATCGCCTACTGCTGTTATTATGAAACACTCAAATCCCTGTGGCGCGGCAACCGTGGACACCGGAATTGCCGATGCCTATAAAAAGGCACTGGCAACTGACCCCGTGTCGGCATTTGGCGGAATTGTTGCTTTCAACAGACACGTTGACAAACAGACGGCGGAAGAAATAGCGAAAATTTTCCTTGAGGTTGTCATTGCACCTGGTTTTGAGGCAGCGGCCCGTGAAATTCTGAAAACCAAAAATAATCTACGGCTGCTCGAGATCTCATCCGTTGCGGGGCGTGCAGTCGATTACGATCTCAGAAGAGTCGTCGGAGGACTTCTTATTCAGGACCGGGATGCCGTCGATGAGAACATTGCAAAGGCCACTGTCGTCACAAAAAGGACTCCAACGGACGAGGAATATGAAGCTCTCGCCTTTGCCTGGCATGTGGTAAAACACGTAAAATCCAATGCTATTGTATTGACGACAAAGGATCAGCTCGTTGGCGTCGGTGCCGGCCAGATGAGCCGTGTCGACTCTGTCAAGATCGCTACAATGAAGGCCAACCTTCCCACAAAGGGAACGGTACTCGCATCTGATGCCTTCTTCCCGTTTCGTGACGGTATCGATATGGCCGCAGAAGCTGGCGTGACGGCAATCGTCCAGCCGGGAGGATCGATCAGGGATGACGAGGCCATACAGGCCGCCGATGAGCACGGCATGGCGATGATCTTTACGGGAAAGAGGCACTTCAGACATTAACCTAACGCACCTCTGAAATTCGAAATGATAATGGGAAGGCGAACCTCATTATCGTGGTCATTCGAATGTGTTTCGTGCTTCGGATGTCGAAGTTCAAACAGATCGTTGTTCCACTTGGCGAGGAGAAAAAGGGAAATGGCAAAAAAGAGAAATCCGTTGGTCAGTATCGTACTGGGGAGTAATTCCGATCTCCCCGTAATGAAAGAGGCAGCTGCGGTGCTCGATGATTTTGATGTTCCTTACGAAATTTTTCTCACATCAGCCCATAGAACGCCCGAAAGGACTCGTACGTTTGCGCAAGCGGCGGCCGACAGAGGAATCCAAGTTATCGTTGCGGGTGCCGGAGCCGCTGCACACCTGGCGGGGGTTATCGCATCGTATACGACACTTCCTGTCATCGGCGTCCCCGTGAATGCCCCACCATTGAATGGGCTTGATGCACTGTTGTCGACTGTTCAGATGCCTGGTGGCGTTCCGGTTGCAACCATGGCAATCGGAAAAGCAGGGGCAAAAAATGGGGCTCTCATGGCTCTCAGAATACTGGCAATCGACACGACTATCCTGCGCGACAAGCTCAAAGACTACGGCCTTCGCATGGCACAGGGAATCGAAGAAAAACAGGAAGAACTATAATAATGCAGGTTTTTACAATCGATCCACAGGAACCTGACGAAGCACTGGTACGAACGGCTGCTGCCATTCTTAGAAACGGGGGGATAATAGCATATCCGACGGAAACCTTTTACGGTCTGGGAGCAGACAGCGAAAATGAATATGCGATAGAAAAGATATTCGCTGCTAAGGGCAGGGCATTCAATAAACCACTATCTCTCATCATCGGACAAACATCCGACATAGCGAGATTCATAAAAACCATCCCCGATGCCGGTAGGAAACTCATGGATACATTCTGGCCCGGCGGCCTTACACTCGTTTTCGAGGCATCGCAGAACGTTTCACACAGACTCACGGCAGAGACCGGCAAAATAGGCATACGCCTGTCAAGCAATAGCATTGCCGCCGCTCTTGCCAAAATGATCGGGGGAGCTATCACCGCGACAAGTGCCAATCTCGCGGGCAAAGACGAATGCACCACTGCACGAGAGGTTACAGACGCCCTGGCCGATCGTGTTGATGCGGTTATCGATGGCGGCAGGACACCGGGCGGGGAGGGGTCAACAATTGTGGATGTCACGATCGACCCACCCGTTGTGATTCGAGAAGGGATCATTCTCTCATCAGCTATATTTGACACTCTTGAGAAAATTTGACGAGGTTCTCTTCCTCTCCGATTGCTATCAGGTTGTCTCCCTCTTCAATAATGTACGAAGCCGAAGGATTAAATACCATTTTACCGGATTCCTTATTCACGGCGACAATAATCAATCCGTAGTCACCTCTTAACCCGGAATCTGCCAGGGATTTCCCCGTAGCGAAACAGGTAGACCCAACATGAAGTTCTTCCATGCGAAGAGAAAGATCTCCCCTCCCCGCCGTTATTTCCATAAAATCAAGCATAGCGGGTCGCAAAAGCGCCAGTGTCATCCGCATTCCCCCAACCTTGTAGGGCGATACGACCCGATCAGCCCCTGCTTTCAACAACCTTCGCTCCGACGCCTCTTCTTCGAACCGAGAAAGAAGATACACTTGCGGATTGAGCTCTTTCGCCGTTAAGACGGTATACAGATTGTCCGCATCAGTCGGGAGCGCACACACCACAGCCTTTGCCCGTTCGATTCCCGCTTCCCGTAACGTCTTGTCCTCCGTTGCGCTGCCGTTTATGTAAACGAACCCTTCTTCTTCGACTTTCTGGATAACATCACGGTCATGGTCGATAACGACGAAATTAACATTTTCTGCGGCCAGCTCCCTGCAGACGAGATACCCGATTTTCCCACACCCGCAGATAATATAATGATCCTTCATTTTTGCGATCTGCCTTTTCAATTTCCCCCTCCCCAGTATGTTTCTTATGCGTCCCTCCATGAAATTGTCCATAACCATCGCAAAGGTATACGCCATGGTACCGACGCCGAACACGATCAGGAAAACTGCAAATATCCGCCCTTCCGAGCTCTTCGGATAGAAATCTCCGTATCCGACAGTTCCAAGGGTTACCACTGTTGCATAAAAGGCATCAAGAACCGGCCACCCCTCAAGGAAATGATAGCCGAGTGTCCCGGTAACGAATATCAGAATCAATAACGCAAAGGCGACTTTGACCCTCTCCAGTGATGTCAAGAAAACCTCCTGCAATTGAAGTACGATGAAACAGCGTTCAGTTCGTTTTCATACCCGCTTGGCGTAACTGCTCTGTACCTGAAGGACCCGACAAGTGCCGCTGCGGTGATGACGTCACATGTGAATGACTCCGTCTGAGCGGCCGCAAACGGTTACCACATCGTACCACTCGCTGAAGCCCCACCGATTCATCGGGACGAGGAGTATACCGTCCTGCTTCACTTAAAAAAGTCACTCAGACGAAGCGACACCATTTACCTCTGAAAGGGTAATCAGGTATTCGCTGGCTTGCGCAGTAGGATTACAGAACACGATCATAAAGGGTATGCTGCCCCTCGCGGCAATGTCTCTATTAGAAACATCCCTGCCGTAAGAATTGGAAAGCTCTTTCTGGATTTCATCCTTCGTGAGATTCTGTAACTCTTCATCGGTAAGAATATTTCCCGCGAAGGACTCCTTTTCCATCAATACCCCTCCCGACGAGTCAAGCACTTTGCCGCGTACTTTAATCTTTGATACGGGATACTCGTTCTTATTGACCGCATTACCCCGAATCACGAAGACATCACCGACAATCCAGTTTTTTACCTTGTGCTCCTCGATATCTGTAAAGTAAATTTCTTTCCCCTCGACCCGTACCGTTTCTTGTTGAACAGTTGCAGTACCAACCGTTCCTTTCGTGTTCAAGGCAGGTGAAATTTTTTCGAGCAGACCTCCCAGAACATCGGGGTAACTCCATAGATACACACTGAACAGCACGACGACGACAGCGAGACCGAGGACCCGTACTTTCTTCCGTGTCCAGTATTTCTTTTCGGGTTGTTGTCCTTCCTCGGGTATCTCTGCCAGATCGTTGATCTGTATCTTTTTTTCTTCAAATGGTTCTTCTTCCCCGTACGACGGTGGTTCTTCATCTGTCTGTATCGTGAAGGATTTCAGTTCTTCCTCAAACTCCGCCTCATCGTCAAAGTGGGCGGCTTTGTCAATACGGGGACCCTCAGCTATCTCATCAAATTGAAATGTCACTTCTTCACGTCGCGTTTCGTGAAAAAAGATCTTCTTGCAGCGGGTGCACCGCACCCATCCTCCTTTTCCTTCAAGGAGCGATTCGTCAAACTGGTATTTTGTACCGCAATCCGGACACTCAATAATCACGTCATGTCCTCCCATCGACGACTATTGCTTGATTACGTAGATTTCCGGCAGAGACCTGAATTTCTCATCATAATCAAGTCCATAGCCGACAACAAATTTGTCAGGTATTGTAAAGCCGACATAATCGGCATCTATTGCCACCTGTCTTCGGTCCTTCTTATCCAGCAGGGCGCAGATCCTGAGAGAATGCGGTTTGTCTTTCATCAATCGCTCTTTCAGGAACGAAAGGGTTATACCCGTGTCGATGATATCTTCTATTACCACTACATCTTTTCCCTCTATGGAAGATTCTATATCTTTCGTAATCGTTATTTCCCCTGAACTGATCGTGCCGGACCCGTAGCTTGCCACCCTCATAAAGTCTATTTCATGAGGAACGGACACGTGCCTGAGAAGATCCGCCATAAATATATATGATCCTTTTAGAATACCGATAAAAACAACTTCTCTCCCCTCATACTCATGAGACAAGTTCTCGGCGAGTTTCCGGACACTCGCCTCTATTTCTTCCCGCGAAATAAGAACTTCTTTTTCCACTTCCCTCACGCAGATTTCCCCTTTCTATCATAGCACTCGCAGGCACTAGGAAAACTCCCTGTAGGCCTTGACAAACTCATCGATAGCATCCTGCACGACCGCCTCGGCTGTTTTTACCTCGTCCAGGCCATGGAACTGTGACGCAAGGCTGAGGAATATCCTGTCGAATCGCGATCGTTCACATCCCAGTGAGTCATAGTCAATGTGGTGAATCATATACTGCGAACCGTCGAAATAATACTTTCCGAAACGGTTGGTCTCCAGCGACCTGAATGGCCATGACGTCTTGAACGAAAAAAAGCGATGGGCACAGTCTCTCAGGGCTCCGTTGTGAAATCGTGTCGCAGGCGGCATCTCGCCGACATAGTCGCTGATAAGGCGAAAGTATTCTTTGACCAGATCAATATCCGTGACACACAGCCCATAGAGGTACCAATCATCAATGATGTTAATCAAGGCTAATTTTTCTTCACGCGAAATGTAATGGTAGCTGGGGCAAAAATGCCCATCACACAGATCTCTCCCGTAAAATGAAACATCACGAAGATCCTCACCCCCGTTTTGTAACGGATGGAGGAGACAGCCTACCCTCTTTTCTTCCGGATCGAGAAACCCGATATATTCACAACAGTATATTACTTCATAGAGTTTATCCTGGGACTCTGATTCTCTGATTGTCCATGAAAAGACATCCAAATCTTTCGGACCTCTGACGGTATCATGAAACAGGGCCGTTCTCCTGCGAAGCCGCATGGTCAAAGATTCTCGTGTGCTGTCCGCATAGTTGTAAATCCCACAGCATGCCCCGCAAGATTTGCCAGAATCCGGCTGACACAGGTGAACAAAGTGGTCGTCTTTGACTAAAATTGTTCCCGCTCCTTACGCATTTATACCATCTGAGTTTTTCTTATATCGCACAGAACGACAAAAAGGCAAGGAATAGATACTTTTATAGAAATATGATAGGGATACAGTGATTAGTTTGCCCGGAGGAAACACAACATGGCAGTAGAAATAGAACGCCGTTTTTTGGTCATCGACGACTCCTGGAGAAAAGATACTCTGGGAACGCTATACCGGCAGGGATATCTCTACTTTCAGGAATTCGGTGTCCTGCGGATTAGAGTTGCCGGCAACAGAGGGTTTTTGACCCTCAAACTGCTCAAAGATGACATTTCGGCATTGGAGTATGAGTATGAGATCCCACAAAAAGATGCCGAAGATATGCTCTCCAATGTGTGCTACCGGAGACCCGTGGAAAAGATCCGCCACCATATATTCCATGGCGGAATGATATGGGAAGTTGATGAATTCTGTGGAGACAACGAAGGACTCGTCATCGCCGAAATCGAATTACACGACAGACACCAGGAGATCCACCTGCCGTCATGGGTAGGCGAAGAAATCACCGGGAACAGACGATACCTCAACGCCTCCCTCTATAAAGATCCTTACACAAAGTGGTGTGCTCATGATACGGAGTGATTGTCCCACGATTACGCCGGTGGCTTGGCAAACCACACCTGAATGACACGGAACACCAGCGGCGCGGTAAGAATAATGAATGCAACACGGAAGAAGTGAAATGCCAACACGACCGGTGAATGCGCATTACTTTCAGCAGCCAGTGCAACCATAGCTGTCATCGCCCCGGGACTCGTGCTCAGGTATGACGTCGATGCATCGAGAAGGCCGGTTTTCACCAACACAAAGCACACCAGCACACCAGCGGTCACCAGGACCAAGGTGGAAATGATTACAGGAATGGCAACTTTGGCAAAGAGTTTATTCATCCCCTGTGTATAGCTTGCGCCGACCATAATACCGATCATGACCTGCATGATGAAAGTGAAACCTGTCGGAATTGCAATTTCCCTGTTTACCAGGGCCTTGAAAAATATGACTGCCAGCATTGCTCCCAAAAGCGTGCCGCCTGCTACCTTGAGCCGTGATCCCAACAAACCTCCGACCGTCCCCACAAGCAGATAAATTGCAACACCGACGAAACCGTTTCCCTCAATAGTCATTTTTCCCTTTCACCTCCCGGACATTCTCCGCTTTCTATTGTCTACACGTCGTATAAGCCACACTATCGATACCGCCATCCCTCGGCCTCCTGATCTTACGCCGTCAATTCTTCGCGTACCGTTCTTACCAACGTCAGTATCACAGAACCCAATACTTTTACATGATATAGGGCACGTAAAAAATGAATTCACCCCTTGACCTTTTTTTGCAACTCAACTAATACCATGTGATCAACCATCGTGCACGAATACATTTTTTTATATTCGCATCGAAACTTACACATTGCAACGAACCTGATTCAAATACCTGGTTTCCAGATCTGTTTCTGTTATCATAGAGAAGAAGCGTCGTCTCAGCCGAGTACTCCCTTAGAAAACTACCCGGGAGAGAGGAACACGCCCATGACAAAGCTTCCCGTTGGTAAAATCGACATGGAAATTCTCGAACGGCTGATCACGGATTACACCCATCGTAACGGTCGTGTTGTGGTCGGATCAGGCATCGGTGAGGATGCCGCCGTCATCGACATGGGAGACCGCTACCTGATCGCAAAAACCGACCCCATAACGCATGTGGCAGACGAGATCGGCCACTATGTCGTCAATATTAATGCAAACGATATCGCCGCCATGGGGGGTGTTCCCCGCTGGTTCCTTGCAACCGTACTTGTTCCCGAAAACAGCAGTGGAACCGATATTGAACGCATTTTTCGCCAGATATCAAAAAGCTGCACCTCCCTCGGAATCTCATACTGTGGCGGTCACACCGAAGTGACGACAGGAGTGAATAATCCCGTCGTGATAGGACAGATGTTAGGCGAGGTCCCGAAAACCGACCTCAAACCCACATCCGGCGCCCTGGTGGGCGACGATCTCATCATGACAAAGCAGGCAGCTATCGAAGCAACATCAATCATTGCGATAGAAAATTCCGAGCACTTGACGACTCATTTTTCGAAGGATTTTATTGCCCGGGCAAAGGAATACTTGCATGATCCGGGGATAAGCGTCCTTGAGGATGCCGCCACCGTATCGGGCTACCGGGATGTTCATGCGCTTCACGATCCGACGGAGGGAGGCATTGCAACGGGAATATTTGAGCTTGCCCACGCGAGCGGTGTCGGCGTTGAAGTACACTATGAGAGTATCCCCATCAGCGAGGAAACATTGCGGCTTTGTGATCATTACGATATCGACCCTCTTGGCACATTCGCATCGGGCTCACTCCTCATCGCTGCAGCACCGTCGATAACCGCAGATATTATCCGCATACTGAACGCCAAAGGTATCCCTGCCACCCGCATCGGAAAAATAAAACGGAAAGAGGAGGGTATGACGCTTGTCGTAAAAACGGAAGTGAAACCCCTCCCGGTCTATCACCAGGACGAACTCTCCAAGATATTCGGCTGAGGGACATGCCGTGAAACGAGGGAAACCATCGCCGGCCACACCACCATCGCTATACATCTTCTGAAACAAGCTTCAAGATGAATGCTTTCATTTCATCGATCACTGTGTCCCGGGCCTGGTGGTGAGGAACGTGCCCGCAATTCGGAATGAGACACCTCTTGGCAGGCCCTGTCACCCCCGTGACAATGGCATCAATCTGCGCCGGTGTCCCATACTCGTCGCCCTCCCCCTGGATTACAAGGAGCGGCACGGATATCCTCGGAAGGTATTCCACGATATTCCAATCACGGAACTCCGGGCTCAACCACGTGTCGGCCCAGCCGTGAAACATGGAAACGGTGTTGGTACCATGGTACTTTGCCAGTTTTTCCCGTAAATCCGTCGTTTCAAATGAAGCGGCCGCCTTGCGAATGCCATGAAGCGTTACGTCTTCGACAAACACATGGGCAGCTTCCGTAATAACTCCCCTCACCTTTCCTGCATAGACGGCACTGTACACGAGAGCGATCGATCCCCCATCGCTGTGACCGATCAGGATCGCATTGTCTATCTCGCACCGCTCCAGCACTTCCGGAAGGCTGTACAGAGCTTCGTCGTGCATGTACCGAGATCGCCGCGACCCCACGGTCGGAAGGGGATCAGAGTTGCCATACCCCCATCGATCATAGACAAGCCCACAGCACCCCGTTGCCTCGCACAATACGTGGGGAAAATCTCTCCAAAGAGGGATGCACCCTAAACCCTCATGGAGAAATACGAGGGTTGCCTTTCCTCGGGCGTGTTCCATCACATCGAATTCGATCCATTCGGCGGCAAGATCATGGCCGGCCGCAGTGAGCGTGAAGTTCTTCTTTACAATCATTGCCCCCCCGCAGACGTGATGTCATTCTTATAGGTGATGAATCTAATGAGAGCAACATAATTATATAGATACCCCGTGTAAGTAAAAAATAGCTTGACATTTATGAAAAGAGAAATAAATATTAATCGTTTATATTCAATACAAAAGATACGTGAGAGGAAATCATGTTACTGATAGAAGACTTGAAAGTCAAACTCGGAGATAAGATCATCCTGCAACATATCGATCTCGAGATCAAAGCGGGTGAAACCCACATCCTCTTCGGTCCCAACGGTTCGGGCAAGACATCCCTCCTCATGACTATTATGGGTTATCCCCAGTACGAAGTTGTCACAGGGAAAATATACTTCAAAAGCCTGGACATAACCCCCATGACCGTTAACGAGAGAGCGCGGTTGGGTATCGGCATATCGTACCAGCGGCCGCCGAGTATAAACGGTGTCTCAACACGGCAGATGATTGAAATCTGCAGCAGAGACGGTATCGATACCGAGGAGCTTTCGGCCTTGATGAACTTCACCGAATTTCTTGATCGAGACATCAATGTGGGTTTTTCCGGTGGCGAGATCAAGCGCTCGGAACTCCTGCAACTGATGGCCCAAAATCCCGATTGTATGCTTTTCGACGAGCCGGAGTCGGGCGTTGATATGGAAAATATTGCCCTTATCGGCAACGCGATAAATCATATCCTCGAGAGAGACGCGCGGCCAACACACGACAAGTCAAAGAAACAGCTCGTTCGAGAAAGGAAAAAGATAGGTCTTATTATTACCCATACCGGATTCATTCTCGATTATGTAACGGCAGACAAAGGTCAGGTACTCTACGACGGCATTCTTGCATGTAGAAGCAACCCGATAGAAATATTTAAACAGATAAAAGAAGTGGGATACGAGGAGTGCATACGATGCGTGAGCTAGATAAAAGAGCGGAAACGGCACAAGAAAAAAAGTCACCTATCGGGTCTGACGTCAATCTTGACGACTATGCTGTCGAATCACCCGTTCACGACAAGATTGAAACCCTGACAGAACTTACGGAAGCAGATAAGGAACGCATGCTTCTGGCCGGTGTCGATACAACTGAAAGCGAGCGATCGGGGACATATATTCAAAAAGACTCTTCCTCAGTCTTCTCTTTTTCACACGAAGACGGACTGGAGGTCATCCCAATCAAGGAAGCCCTCGAAAAACTTGACTGGATCAAAGACTACTATGGCAAGCTGGTGCCCGTGGATGCCGACAAATATACTGCCCGTGCCCACCTCGATCTGCAGGACGGGTATGTCATCAGGGCGCTTCCGGGAAGTAAAATTTCGTTTCCCGTTCAGGCCTGTCTCTATCTTGAAAGAGACGGCTCTACCCAGAACGTCCACAATATCATCATAGCCGAGGAGGGATCGGAACTTCACATCATCTCGGGCTGTGCCGCCGCCACCCATGTTTCGAAGGGTCTTCACATCGGCATTTCCGAATTCTATGTGGGCAAGAATGCCAAACTGAGCTTCACCATGATTCATCATTGGGCGAAAGACATAATGGCCCGTCCCCGCTCAGTCGCCCGCGTCGATGAGGGGGGACTTTTCCTCAGCAACTATGTCAGCATGAAACCAATCAAATCCATTCAGGCTTATCCGACAACGTATCTTGCCGGGAGAGGAGCAGTAGCGCGTCTTTACAGCCTTCTCATCGCAAGTTCCGGTTCGGAACTCGATATCGGCGGGCGCGTCTACCTTCAGGAAAGCGACACGAGAGCAGAGATCATATCTCGTGCCATTACGAATGGCGGCAGTATCATCGCGCGTGGTGACATCATCGGAGAGGTGCCGGAAGCAAAGGGTCATCTCGAATGCCGCGGCCTCATCCTGAATGGTGGTCTGATTCATGCCATCCCGGAGCTCCAGGGAAAAGTTGACGGCGTGGAACTTTCCCATGAGGCGGCAGTCGGCAAGATCGCCCAGGACGAAATCTACTATCTCATGTCGAGGGGTCTCACGGAAGATGAAGCAACGGCAACAATCGTACGAGGATTTCTCAATGTCGATGTTCCCGGGCTCCCGTCACAACTGAAAGCAGAAATCGACCGGGCCGTCGAGCTCAGTCGAGCGGATGCAATGTAAGCGCAGAACGGGAAATAAAAAGAACCGCCGAGACTAATCATGAAAGCGAAAGGTCCCGGCATGAGATTTACAATCCAAGGTCCTCATTAATCATGACAACCGATATCCGCCCCTTTGGATATGACTTTTCCGTAATCGTCCACGTATTGCAGATTCGATCCGGGCTCTCACAGTCGTCACAGTACGATGTTGTTGCACAGGGCACCTTCTTTCCCAGCCGCATGGCATTGGCCGGTGCGGCATAGTTCCTCACGCGCACCATTGCATCGGCAACATCGGCAACGATCTTATTTCTCCCTATAAGGACAATAACATTCCGGGGACCGAACGTGAGCGCGGCCACACGATTGCCGATCATGTCGAGGTTGACGAGGACACCCGTCTCGGTTACTGCATTCGTTCCCGTTATAAAGAGATCAACCAAGAGGGCTTGCGTCCTTCGCTCCCGTTTTTCATCGGCGTTGATATCTGCCTCAAACGTGTCCAGCACCTCAAATGCCTCACTGTCCCGCAGTATCTCGTACAGTCCCGTTTGACGAAAGGTCAGTGAACCGCCCCAGGAAACACTCCTGGCCCTGGTCCGAGGGATTATCTCCTCCAGTACGATTCTTCTTGCGTCACTCACATTGCGTGCGACGAAAACCTCAAAATTATTCTTTTCCAGGACTTTCTTGACATCGGCAAGGCGAATCTCCCAAAAACGACCAATTGAAGAGTTCATGCTATTCCTCCATTATCTCTCACTCAAACACGACTGTTTTTGACCCGTACGGCAATATTCGGTTCTCCAAGTGAAGACGCACCGCCTTTGCCAGCACCGTTCTCTCCAGATCCTTTCCTTTAAGCTTCATATCTTCCACCGAATCACGGTGTGTTATCTCGATGACATCCTGTGCAATAATAGGTCCGTCATCAAGATTCTCCGTCACATAGTGGCTCGTGGCTCCGATAATTTTAACCCCTCGTTCATACGCCTGTCGGTAGGGGTTGCCCCCGGCGAAGGCGGGCAAGAAGGAATGATGAATATTGATGATTCCATTTGGGTACGCGTCAACAAATTTATTGGTCAGTACCTGCATGTAGCGGGCAAGCACAATAAGGTCGATGTGGTGTTTTTTGAGTTCCTCGAGTTCTCGTTCCTCCTGTTCGATCTTATTGTCAGGGGTTATGGGGTAAAATTTGTAGGTGAGACCGAACTGATCGGCAATCGGCTTTATGTCAAGATGATTACTGATAACGAGGGGAATCTCTCCTTTGAATTCACCCATTTTATGGCGCAATATGAGATCGTAGACACAATACATATGTCTCGACACAAAGAGTGCGATTTTCGGGACATAATCAGAAAAATAAATATTCCATTTCATATTGAATTTCTCGGCAAATGGCATGAATGCGTATTTTATCTCCTCTCGGGGAATTCCGAATCCGAAAAGATCCCACTCAATTCGCATGAACAGAATATTATCAGGTTGTGCCGTATGCTGGGCGGAATGTAAAATATTTCCGTTGTTTTTAAAGATAAAATCCGATATTGATGCTACGATTCCTTTTGCATCAGGACACGATAATAACAAAACAGCGGTCGCCTGTTCCATTCGGCTGCTCCCTGTATATACTTGATTTGAAAAGTTTTTTCTTCAAGAACTGGCAGTATATGACTAATAGCATATAAGGTCAAGGGCAAACAAACATCTGCCAATTCGCGTTACAGCAGCGCTGCATGAAACACAACGCCGATGAGGCAGTCAGGAGGTTTCAGAACATAATGAATCTGGTTGAAGAAATTCATTGCGAAAATGGTCTCGTTGTTGAGGCGTGGGACAACTCGCGATCCATAGCTGACGATACGACGCAGGTCAGGCTGGTCATAAAAACCAAAGTCGATATTAAAAAAGAGTATTTCTCAACACCAGAGCAGTACGACCAGGTACTGAAAGTGTTCGGCCCGGTGATATACTTCGAATATCAAAAGGATAGAACGTTTGTCAGTAACAAAGACAAAGAAGATGTCTTCACCGAACTGCTCGAGTACTTCAGGAGAAATTCTCTACCGTACATTGCACGGCCTCAGTTTCCCGCTCGGTTCGCCATGTCGAAATACGCAGAAATTCAAAAGAGGTTCTACAAGTATCGACACCTGCTGCAATGAAACGTTGTCAGGAAAGAGACGCCACCCATCAGCACCTCGGGGAAAGCAGGTGTGTTCTCCACACCATGCTTTTCGTCCGGCAGACTCTTTCCGGCATTGATCTTTTCCACAATGTACTTTATTAGTAAAATTAACAAATTCGATGCATAACATTATTCGGTTCGAGAGGAGAGGCGTATGAAAAACAAAGTATCGATTATCGGGTCCGGTTTCGTGGGAACGATGACAGCCCAGCGTATTGCAGAGCGGGATCTTGCCGACGTAGTCCTCGTGGACATCATTGAAGGAGTTCCCCAGGGCAGGGCTCTCGATATCGCGCAGTCATCTTCTCTGGAAGGATTTGACATCAGGGTAACGGGAACAAACGATTACGCCGACATCGAACAGTCGGACATCGTGGTGATCACGGCGGGATTCCCGCGTACACCCGGCATGAGCCGCGAAGAGCTCGGCATGAAAAACGGCACCATCATCAAGTCTGTCGGGGACAAAATCAAAGAGCATGCCCCTGACTGCATACTCATCATAGTCACCAACCCCCTCGATGTAATGACCCAGTTCGCCTGGCAGGCCACGGGATTCGCAGCAACGAAAGTGATGGGCATGGGGGGAGTACTTGACACGGCCCGGTACAAATATTTTCTTGCAAAAGAACTTGACATATCTGCGAAGGATATTGAAGCCCTCGTCCTCGGCAGTCATGGAGACACGATGGTTCCCGTCGATCGGTACACCACAGTGAAAGGAATTCCGATCAGCCAATTCATACCGCGAGAGCGGATCGACGCCATTTTAGAAAGGACAAAGTACGGCGGTGCAGAAATCGTCAAACTTCTCAAGAACGGAAGTGCGTGGCACGCACCCTCCTCGTCGATTGTTCTCATGGTCGACGCGATACTCAACGACAGAAAACGGATCGTCACCGCATCGGCATATGTCGAGGGTACATACGGTATCCACGATACCTTTATCGGCGTCCCCGTGCGGCTGGGAGCAGCGGGAATAGAAGAGATACTGGAAATAGATCTCACAGACGATGAACGGGCCGCGCTGCAGCACTCGGCAGGTGTCGTGAAAAATACATTGAATAAATTAAAAATCTTATGAAATATACCGAATACGAACAAATTCTCTCCCGAGTTGAAAAACCGAGCCGGTACGTCGGGGGAGAGATGAACAGCGTGCAGAAGGATCTGTCTCAGTGCAAATTGTCGTTTGCCCTGGCGTTCCCGGACGTCTATGAAGTGGCCATGTCGCACCTGGGCATTCAAATCCTCTACGCACTTCTGAACAGCGATCCCGATATTGCTGCCGAGAGGTTCTTCGCCCCGTGGCCCGACCTGGAGGGCCGAATGCGCGAGGCGCGTATACCGCTCCTGTCTCACGAGTCGCGCATACCCCTCGCACAGTTCGATGTTGTCGGATTTTCTCTCCAGTATGAATTGTCGTACACCAATGTGCTCACAATGCTGGATCTCGGCGGCATCGCGCTCCGCGCGGCGAACCGCGACGACAACGCACCCATCGTGATTGCCGGCGGTCCCTGCGTGTTCAACTCCGCACCAATGGCTCCCTTCTTCGATGCCTTTGCCATCGGTGAGGGAGAAGAGATTGTTCTCGAGATTGCCCGTACTGTCATTGAGGGAAAAGAAAAGGGGCAGAAACGAGTCGATATGCTTACAAATCTCGCCGCAATTGAAGGTGTCTACGTACCTACGGTTCACACGGGAAACGATCGCATAAAAAAGAGAATCGTTGCGGACATTAACCGCCACACCCTGCCAAGCAACCCCATTGTCCCGCTCACAAAAATCATACACGACAGAATCACCCTCGAAATAGCGCGCGGGTGCACCCGCGGGTGCCGATTCTGCCAGCCGGGAATGGTCTGGCGGCCGACCCGGGAACGGACACCCGACACCCTGATGGAGATGGCCGATACGATGCTGGCGGCAACGGGACACGATGAAATTTCTCTTCTGTCACTGAGTTCGGGCGACTATTCACGGATTGAATATCTCCTCTCCGCCCTCATGAACAGATACTACGAAGACAGGATTGCCCTGGCACTGCCATCATTGCGGGTGGAAACCCTGACCCCCAGGGTAATCGACGAGATAAAACGCGTGAGAAAGACAAGTTTTACCCTCGCTCCCGAGGCCGGCACACAGCGGCTCAGAAACGTGATCAACAAGGGAAACACGGAAGAAAATCTTCTCGACACCGTCCGACGTGTCTTTGATGCAGGATGGAGGTCCGTAAAACTCTACTTCATGATTGGGCTTCCCACAGAAACGGCAGAAGACATCGAGGGAATCGCGGACCTTGCCTACAGGGTTCTGAGAGAAGGGGGGAAACGACGTCAGGTAACCATCAGTGTTTCAACCTTCATACCGAAACCGCACACTCCGTTCCAGTGGTCACGGCAGATAGGGCTGGACGAAACGTCTCAGAAGCAGGACTATTTGAAAAAAACCATCAGGCATCGGAATCTGAACCTCAGATGGCACGACGCCAGGATGAGCCTCCTCGAAGGAATTCTCTCGCGGGGCGATGAACGAGTCAGTGAGCTGGTCGCACGGGCGTTTGCCCTCGGGTGCCGCTTCGACGGGTGGGGGGATCAGCTGCAGTTCACCCTATGGGAGCAGGCACTCTCGGCGTCGGCGATCAGCCCCGATACGTACCTTCGTGAGAGATCCGTCGGCGAAGCCCTGCCCTGGGATCGAATAGACCCAGGTATCGACAGAGAATTTCTCGCTGAAGAGTATGCAAAATCTCTGAGAGAGGAGCTCACGGAAGACTGCCGATTTGGGAAATGCTCAAAGTGCGGCGTATGCACTACGGAGTATAAGGTCATCCTCGCTGGGAAAGAAGACCGGGAAGACTTCGCAGAAAAAGCTGCCCCTGCAGTGGCTTTAGACCCACAGCACACCGACAGGACCCTGCGAATCAAATTCGCGAAGCGGGGAAACGCCCGATGGCTCTCGCACCTTGAAACCTCGTCGGCACTCATGCGCGGCATGAAGAGATGCGGGGTTGCGTTTGTGTTCTCGGATGGATTTCATCCCCATCCCAAAATCTCGTTTTCGTCCGCAACCCCCGTTGGTGTTGAGAGCACCTGCGAGTACGCGGACGTCCGAATAAACAATTCGCCCGTTGACATACAGAATTTTATCAAGTCGATCAGATTGTTTCTCCCCACGGGCATCGAAATCGAAGACGTGAAAGAGATCGCTCCCCACGAGGTGCCTCTATCCAAAGCGATCACGGGGTACCATTACGAGATCCATCTCCCCAAAAGGATCGACGACAGCAGCCTCGACCAGATAGAGACGGAAGCAAGGCAGTTCATTGCAACCGATGTCTTTATGGTAGCACGAAACAGAAAAGGGAAACGGAGCGAGAAAAACGTTCGACCCTTTGTCAACACCGTCACCATCGACAGGGAGGAAAATATCATTCATATTTCATCGCACATCACCCCCCAGGGGGGAATAAATCCTGTCGAAATACTGCGGACAGTTTTAAAACTGAGTGATGAAATCATAGACGAGGCACACATTGTAAAAACTAAATCAGTTTTTTACCAAAGGACCCAGTGACATGCCAAAACAGATGATATTCAATTGTTCCGACTATGAAATTAGGATAGCCATTTTAGACAACCAGATCCTTTCAAACCTGTACATCGAACGGGAGGATCAAAAATCAATAGCCGGGAATATCTATGTAGGTAAAGTCGTCAGAGTTCTTCCCGGCATGCAGGCAGCATTCGTCGATATCGGGCTCGAGCGGGCGGCATTTCTCCACGTCTCCGATGCGTGCCACGACATAACGGACCTGTCGTTCATCATAAATGAAGAAGATGAGACAGACAGTGAAGAAACTGTCGGCTATGAGAACGCCTTCAGGCAGAGGGGGATGGAATATGAAATTGAAGACGTTCTGAAAGAGGGACAAGAGCTCCTCGTTCAAATAGCGAAAGAGCCGGTGGGAACAAAGGGGGCGCGCCTCACCACCTACATCTCCCTGCCCGGGCGAAATCTCGTCCTGATACCCTCGGTTCAGCACATCGGGATCTCACGACAAATCACGGATGAAAGCGAACGGCAGCGGCTGCGGGACATCCTGGAGGAAATACGCCCCGAGGGATTCGGCATTATCGCCAGAACGGTGAGTGAGGGGAAACAGAAGGATGAGTTGCGAAACGATATCGATTATCTCAGCAGACTCTGGACCATCATCAGAAAGAAAAGGGAAAATACGGGCGTCCCGGCCCTCATTCATAAAGATATCGGTATTGTCATCCGGGCCATCCGCGATTTCTATACCATTGATGTTGAAACAATCCATGTCGATTCTCGAGGAGTCTGCGACAGGATCATCGAATTTCTCGAAACGTTCATCCCCGATCTGAAGTATAACGTTAAACTCTACGAAGGTGAAAAACCCATCTTCGACACCTTCGGAATCGAGCTCGATATCAAAAAGGCGCTGAACAAACGCGTGTGGCTCAAATCGGGCGGATACATCATCATTGAAGAAACCGAAGCCCTCTGCGCCATTGACGTCAACACGGGGAAATACGTCGGGAAAAGGAACCTGGAAGACACGATACTCAGCACCAACATGGAAGCCGTCAAGGAAATCGCATATCAGATCCGCCTCAGAAATATCGCAGGAATCATTATTATCGATTTTATCGACATGGAATCAGAGGAAAACCGGGAGATGGTCTTCAATGCCCTCGTCGAGGAAATGAAAAATGACAAGAGCAAAACCAAAATCCAGAAGATATCGGAGGTGGGCCTCATCGAAATGACCCGTCAGAGAAAAGGCCGGAGTTTAAGCAGAGTGTTGTGTGAACCGTGTCCGTCCTGTGAAGGCACGGGCGTGATTAAATCGAAGACAACCATATGCTACGAAATCTTCAGGGAACTGCGGAGAGAAAGGGCGAGTACTCTCCAGAAGAAAATCTGTATCCTCGTGCACCCCGACGTAGCAAACCTCCTTCTCGAAGACGAAAAAAGCACCATCGATATACTGCAGGAAGAACTGAACAAACAGATCATTATAAAAGTGGACCAGAGCTTCTATCAGGAAGACTTCCAGATCATTCCGCTCCAGTAGGCAGCGACGCAACGGTTCCCCCGATTCGCTCGGATAAGTAAACACCAAGAATAGAAAGGCAGCGCCATATTGGCACTGCCTTTTCGTTACTCCCCGTCTCACCGCGAGTGGTTACCGCTGCCCTCCCGTATTTCCTGACGTGTGATGCCTCCTCCCCTCCGTGCAGAGACCGCAAGAACACCTGCCAGACACAGAACGACTCCGATCAGCAGCAGCGTCGTTATACCCCCCCAGTGTACGGCCGCCCAGCTTATCCCTACAAGCGGTACAAGGCTCCAGCGAGCCAGGGTCTTTAGGTGCGCATGTCTCGATATGAATCCCGCAACGGGTGGCGACCAGGTATAGTAGCATCCGACGAACGCCCTGCCCGCCGCATTAGTGAGGAGAAACCGATCGCGGAACACACGTAGCAACTTCACGTGTCGTGCCATGGGAGAGCCGTACGCTGCAGTCGCGATGAAGCAGCTGCCGCCGCTTCCGCTGCCCGGCCCCTGAATCGTGTCGGTATAGCGGCTTATATAGACGTGGTCGTTTGCCCCGTCGGATTGCGTGAAGGTCACGTATACTCTGTCGCTCGAGTCGATGGCGCCGACAAACGCAGAGACACTATCCATTGTCCCCCGGTCAATGGGATCGCCGTCGAGAAAGGTCGTCGTCCAGCTGGAAGTGTCGTGATCCCAGATCCTGACAGCCGTGCCGTCATAGCGACTCAGGTAAAGATGGGTTACAGGGGCTGCGGTTTGCTGTCCGATGGGAACGTACACCCGGTCATCCGAGTTGATGACCGGGTGACCTGGCATTCCGGGAAACGCCGCCCCCGTATCAATGGGATCGCCGTCTGAAAAGGTATCAGTCCACCGCGCGGCATCGGTATCCCAGATCGTGACATCCGTCCCATCGTAGCGGCTCAGATAGGCATGGTTATTTGCCCCATCGGATTGATCGTACGTAATATAGACGATGTCGTTCGAGTCGATGGCCAGCCATGACTCGCCGGCATCGTTTGCCGTCCCCGTATCGACAGGATCGCCGTCTGAAAAGGCGGTCGTCCAGCTGGAAGTGGCATTGTCCCAGATCCTGATACTGCGGTCTGCCCCGTCATAGCGGTTCAGGTAGATGTGGTTGTGTGCGCCGTCCGACTGAGAGTAGGTCAGGTACACCCGGTCATCCGAGTCGACCGCCAGTTCGGGCTTCAGGGCAGCAGCCGTCCCCGTATCAACGGGATCACCGTCGGCAAAGATGGTCGTCCAGTTGGGGCTGTCATCCCAGATCCTGACCCGGGCATCCGTCTCATCATAGCGGCTCACGAAGATGCGCGGTATCGCCCCGGCAAACTGTGAATATGTCACGTATACTTTGTCCGTCGAATCGATGGCAAGCCGGGGGGTTTGGGCCTGATTCGCCCCTCCCGTATCAATGGAATCGCCGTTTGTAAAAGTCGAGGACCAGCCGGGTATGTTGTTGTCCCAGATCCTGACATCAGTACCGTCATAGCGGCTCAGGTAGATGTGGCTCCCCGCTCCATCGTCTCGCCTATAGGTAACATATACCCAGTCATTCGAGTCAACGGCGAGCCGGGGGTACCCGGCATCAGCGGCAGCCCCGTCAATAGGGTCGCCGTCATCGAGGGTCGTCGTCCAGCCGACGGTGTTGTCATCCCAGATCATAACGTTCGTCCCATCATAGCGACTCAGGTAGATGTGGTCTCCCGTCCCGTCATTTTGTTCATACGTCACATACACCCTGTTACGTGTGTCGATGGCCACCCGGGGCCGTCGTGCCTCATGTGCGTTCCCCAGGTCGATGGGATCGCCGTTGGCAAAGGTGGTCGTCCAGGTCGCAGTGTCGTGATCCCAGATCCTGACATCCGTACCGTCATAGCGGCTCAGATAGACGTGGAAAAACGTTCCGTCAAATTGTTCGAAGGCAATATAGACGAAGTCGTTCGCGTCGATGGCAATCTGCGGCCGAGACACGTCATTCGCCGTCCCCGTATCAAACGAATCGCCATTGGCAAGGGTAGTCGTCCAGTTGGTAATGTTCTCGTCCCAGATTCTGACCTCAGTGGCAAAAGACAGATGACTTATTACAAGAATTATGAACACACCAACGGATGCGGCCGCCGCCCGGTACCCTCGCATACCACCTTTTTTGATGCTGCCCTTCTGCACGCTCCCTCCTTCCATCTTTTGACCTCCTTTTCCCCGTTGGGCTAAGTGTAAGACAATCATGGCATTCCGGGCAACTCATTTTTCATCTTTTTGATACTACTATAGACAGTCCATCACATATGATAGTTACATCTTGCATAAGAGGCCTCTCGTATAAGGAAATACAGGATAAAATTTGATATGGGGCACTAGTCCCGTGAAAAAGAATTCCGATACTATTTTGCGATGTTGAATTTTAAAGACTCATTACAGTCTTACGCTGTCATGAATGCAGTAAAAATAGCGACAGGGGGCAAACTGTCATCAATTCTAATGATTTGGGGAAGGTCACAACATATAGACCATGGTCTCCTTGATGCTTGGAAACCACAGCAAGAAAGAAGCGATAAAAGGCGGAGAAAAAAGACTCCGCCTTTTATATGTGCTGGTCAACTACTCCTTGTTTTAGTTTTAATCATCAAGGAGCAGCGGTATCCATGGCATTGGCTTGGGGTTGATCGGATGTGATTCCGGATCGGTCGGATCGGTTCCGACCCGATATTCATCGATATTCTTAAATCCGTCACCATCTATATCCTGGGAGGCGTCATTTACCAGCGGATCAAGGCCGTCATACTGTTCCTCCCAGGTATCGGACATGCCGTCATTGTCATCGTCGGGATCTGCATTGTTGCCAGTACCGTCATTATCTGTATCCAGCCATTCCGTCGGATCATTGGGGAAGGCATCCTCACTGTCGGGTACACCATCACCGTCCTGATCGGGTGGAGTCACATTCACCGTAAACGAACGGGATGCAGGCGTGCTGTCTACATTGCCTGCCTGGTCTTTTGCCCTCACGGAAAATGTGTACGACCCGTTAGAAAGGTTCGGGTAGCTCTTCTGGGTTGCCGTGGTATAGCTCGACCAGGCGCTGTCATAGCCAGTGAGCATATAAGAGTACACCAGGCTGCCCGTGGGGGTCTCATTGTCCGTCCCCGTATAGGTAAAGGTAACATCGTCGTAAGTAATCGTTCCCGATGGTCCGCCAATTATCTGGGTGTCCGGTGGAATGGACTCGGGGTCCGCACTGTTGACAACAGAATATGAAGTGATATTACCCAGCTTATCATACTCGTAAGACAGGGTTATCGTGTCTTCGCCTTCAGTATATATAGCGGAAGTAAGTCTGTTCAGACTGTCATATGTGTATGCAACCTCTGTTGCGTAAAGATTTGTTGGAATAAAAAGCAAAAACAAAAGAGCAAGAACGATCTTACTGTACGATAATTTTCCTTTCATAATGGAATGCCCCTTTTGGCTATTTTGAATCAGTTGTTCGCAATACTCCGTTCATAGACCAATTTGTTCATACCTTACCGCTGCAAAGCCGGATTAAACGATTCCTCGGGCATTTAAATTCCGCCCATTAGTAAAGTTTTGGGGGAAACTTTTAATTCGACAGACAAATACTTGATTGTATTCCATTTTATAATTACAGCAGGTGAAGAAGATTTCATGTTTTCACTCTGTTTAATAACATCATGAGCAGTTTTCATAGTTGACAAGAATTCTGCAACTTTGTTGTTCATACCTATTAATCCACCTTCTGCATCCTTTAAATCACCAGAAGCATACTGACCGGTTAGAGCTAAATTTGTAAGCCCTCGAGTTATACCTCCTAGAATATTTCCGGCAACATATCCTCCTAAAGCTACTCCCAATTCTTCACTACGCGGGTTATAATCGCTCTTCCAACCATGATATGCGCCTTCACCGATGGCGGCCAAACCATAGCCTCCCTCCAAAGCCACAAATCCTGCTCCTACAACAGTAGCAGCAGTCGCCATTGTTGCTAATTTGGTTGTTGCAGCAGCAGTAGTACTAAGGTACGCAGCTTTTTCAGCAACATTCCTTAAAATCGTAATGCCCCCGATAGCTGCCATTCCAACAAGACCAGAAATATCCTTATTTTTAACATTTACTGAAAAACTTACAATATCACCAATAAAACTATAACTTTCTCCTTTGTAATCCACATAAATTGCAGGATTATTTCTGGCATACTGATGAAAGTTTAATATTTGTGTGTCCCTTATCTCCCCCTTCACCGGATCCCTGCTGAGGAACCGCTTCGTCTCTGGATCATAGAACCGTGCCCGCATGAAAAGGAGACCGTTGCCTTCATCCATAACACCGAACTGCCCGACATATCTGAATGGATTTTCCGTCGTTACTTCCTCGTTCATCAGTTCCCCGAAGGGGCTGTAGGCATATTTGTCGGTTATGGTCTCATCCACATCCGTGATGGCTATGGTGCTCCCAATCGGATCGAAGTGATAATGATATCGTTCGTCGGTTGGTGTGATCTTGTAGAGGAGCCCTAATCCATAGACATAATATGCCGTGATATTTCCCGAGGCATCTGTCTCACAGAGCACGCGTGACATATTCCCGTTCAGGTCAAGCACATAACGCTTCTCAGTACCGTTTGCCGTTGATGCAAGTCTGTCGCCTGCACCGTTATACTGATACTGGTACGTGTCTGTTCCGTTATTGATTCCCGTCAGTCGATCCTCCAGATTGTAGGTGTAATTCGTTGTTGCGCCATCAGTCATGACTGTCTGCCTCCCGGCATCATCGAATCCAAACGTTGCGGAATCCCACGATTCGACCTGATTCGCAGGGTCATAGGTGGCATTTATCCCCTTTGTCGTGAATGCGGAAGCAAGAGGAATGCTCATTGTCGCATTAGTGCGGTTGCCCACTTTATCCAAGGTGAACTGGAAATTTGAGATCGTCGTGTCGGCAGATGTCGTATCAGAAGCTGTTTTGAGACGGTTTGCGATATCGTAGGTGTAGTCTGCGTGCGTCCCTTTTGTGTTGCTGACGGCTGACAGGTTGCCCCGATTGTCATAGGCATACGTCGTCGTGTACCCGAGCCAGTCGTTGACCTTCCAGAGTCGATTGAGTTGATCATATTCATAGGCAACGGCCTTGTTGCCCGGATACGTTATTGTTTTCTTATTTGTCGCCGGATCATATGTGTACGAGACAGTCTTGTCGAAAGGGTCGATAACACTTGAAAGTCGGTCCAGGGCATCGTAAGTGTATGTCGTCGTCCCGAGAGAATCGGTCATCGTTGTACGATTGCCGTTATTATCATAGGTGAAGGACACGGTGGGCGAATCGGAATAGGTGATCGTCTTGAGGCGATTGTTGCCGTCATAGGCGCTGTAGTTGACAGTCCCAACAGATCCCTCGTTGCCCATTGATTTTTCCTTCAGGTTCATACAGTCGTAGGTGAATGTTCCTGTCGATGATCTTCTTCAGACGGTTCATTTCGTCATATTCATACGTGATCGTATTCTGTCGCGCGTCTTGTTCCGTCAGGCGATTTCCGACAGGGTCATAGGTGCAGACCGTTTCGCCTTGATCGGGATCAATCACCCTTTTCAGCTTTCCATTCTTATAATACTCAAATCGCGTATCCCGAAGTTCGGCATCCGTTACATTCGTTATCCATCCCATTTGGTTGTATTCATAACTTGTCCTGTTGTTAAGGGGATCTTCTTCCCATACGAGACGGTTCATTTCATCAAATTGGTATTCCCACGGCTCACTGACGCCGGGCTGCCACATATCCGTTTTATTACCGTTCTTGTCGTATCCGTAGGTCGTGACCTCGTCTTTTGCATTCGTTACTTTGGAGAGGTTGCCTACCTTATCGTATTCAAAGCGGGTTAAGTTGCCCCACTGGTCGATGACCCGTTCTTTCCGATCAAATGCATCATAGTAGGTTGTTACCTCCTGATCGAGGGGATTGCGGACAATGGTCAGACGGTCTTTGTTATCGTAGATATATGCCGTCGTATATCCCCTGGCGTTCTGAAGGGATGTCCGGTTGTTGTTTTCATCGTAGCCGTAGTTCGTCCGGTTGCCCTCTCCATCCTCGACCCAGTCGAGATTGTCGTTGTTGTCGTAGTGGTATGTTGTCACGTTGCCTAGACCGTCGGTTGCGGTCAGTTTCCTGCCTGCATCGTCATATGTATGACGGGTCACGCAGTTTGACGGCGCAGGGCCTGTCACTTTTGTGAGATTCTTATAGGTGTCTTCATAGAAATACGACGTTGTCTTCTCGTTTGCGTCTGTTTTACCGGTCAGTTGCCCGTATGAGTTGTAGTCATAGGATGTTTGATTGCCTTCAGGGTCTGTCTCTGTTTCAAGATTCCCTTTGGCATCGTATGTATAGTTCCACTCATAGTTCAGGATTCCATAAGCCTCCGTTTTTTTCAGGGGATCATTGAAATCATTGTATTCGATTCTCGTAACAACACCGGTTGCTGCCGGCGCGACGGGCGGATCGGTCTTTGTCAGGATGTTGCCTCGATCGTCATACGTATAGGAAGTAATACGTCCCATCTTGTCGCGGACAGATGTCCGGTTCCCGTTTTCGTCGTAAACGAATTGGACAAAGTCACCGTTTGGATCAACTTCTTTTACAAAACGATAATGGTCGTCATAGTGATGCTCTGTGGCCTCGCCGTCAGGTCCGGTGATTGTCGTCACTTTATCGTTTAGGTTATAGGTATAGTATGTATTTTTGTTGTCAGCGTCCTGTTGGCGGACAACGAAGTACCCGAACGATCCCATCGGCGTGGCCTCTGTGTTTTCAGTGCCGTCTGCCTTGCCGTAAAAGTTTTTGATCTCTTCCTTGCCTCGGACATTCACGATTTTGGTAAGCAGATGCTTGTCATCGTGATTGGGATCATAGACGTACTGTGTGGTATTGTTCCTGGCGTCTGCAACGCTGGTCAGGTTTCCATAGGAATCGTAACCGTATATAACGGCCGGTCTGACAGGACCCTGTATGCTTATGATACGGTCGGCACCACCGATATTATTGTATTGAATGCTGACCTGGCGGCCGACGGTATCAGTAATCCCCGTCAGATTATTTCCGGTGTACGTGAATGAAATCGTATTGTTGTTCCGGTCTTTGATGGAGGTAAGCCGCCCGCTGGCATCGAAGTTGTATTTGACCTGATCCTTTTGAGTGACCGTAAAAGAATTGTCAGGATTTTTGATGAATGTCGCGTATACCCCTACCGGGGGATCATAGCCGCCGGATCCATTGGGGGTATATTTATGACGTCTGCCGTCGCCATATACAACGGTATAATTTCCCGTAGGGCTGCTATCTTCGACATCTTCATGGACGTAGATGTTATATGAATGGTTCCAGTAGAAGCCCATGGGACTGTCCAGGCCTCCCTGGGAATTGTAATACCTCGTAAAGGTTACATTGAGACCTCTCCCAGGAATGACAAGGTCAGTCCTCTGCTCCGTGAAATTCCCCAAAGCGGTGTTTACCGGATCACCGGAAAATGAAGAATTGCCAGAGGTTCCAAGTTGTGCTTCTCTATGATCTGGTACTCCGAAAAGAGGGGCAAATCTATTGTTTGAGTCTTCCCCGTCATGTTCTTCCGTGATCAGATCTGCATAATCACATGCAATGACTATAAAATAATCCCATCCCGATGCAAGGATCAGGGGGGCTTCGAATATTTTATCATATTCCTCGTATTGCCCTGGGGCTATTGACCCTGTCGTGATCTTACCCAGCGGAATGCTCCGCATGGTAAAATTAGCACTATCTCTTATGTCGTTTAACAATATTACGTGTTCCGCCGCTGGGGCTGTAATCTGCCCGTAATTATATATTCTTCCTTTAACACGTAATGACTCTCCGGGAGAAACATTGCTATCAGGCTCTAAACTCGGTGTATTTGGTTCAAAATCGGGCTTGCCTACAATCGAAACGGTGCCAGTCGAATAGGCATAACTGCAGGAAGGTTCATCATCACAAATCTTGGCCAGTATGTAATATTCTCCTAACGGGGTGCCACTTGTATCCCAGCTTTTACTTCCATCTTCTGGCTGTCCGGAGATAATTATGGTTTCATTACCGTTATTGTACGTTTGATCTGGATCTCTGTAGAGAACTACCGAAGCATTGTCATCAGGATCTGTTCCATTCCATGCTATCTGAACAAGCTCACCTACATCGACCGTAATATTTGCAGACGGCTCAGTAATCTCAACTGTCGGGGGAACATTATTTATTAAGGTTGTAAAGGACCATATGTTGCCTTCTGTGGTTCCAGAAGGGCAGTTGTTTTTTGCATCGATACGCCAATAATACGTTGTGTCTTCCTGAAGCGGGGAGGGGGGACGCCATGTCGGTGAAGTTACGATTGTTTGATAATCACTACTCCCGAGCAACGAACTGGTACCAAAATAAACGGCATAGCTTGTGGCACCTCCTCCATTTGTCCATGATAAAGATGGATTCAGTTGAACCCCCGTTGCACCGTCCGAGGGATTGGGATTTACCGCCTTTCCAGGAGGATCACATGTGACATAAGGATCGAAATAAATTACGAAATCATAAGGTGCATCTGTACTATCTCTAGGAAGAACTATACCGATGTCAATATAATAGGTTGTGGGATCTGCATCCTGTTCACTCGTCCATATATCATAGATATCACCATCGCTATCTAAATCGACGGTCTGTGAATATAGCCGGTTATTGAGAGTACATGAATTTTTATAAATCGACCAGATCACTGTGGGCTCATTGCTCGTCCCTCCACGGCGGGAGATCTGAAGTTCTATTTCACCCGCTTTTGTCGTTATTACTTTGTAAACATCATGATCATCATTGGAATAATTAAGTGTGTCTTGATGTACAACATATGTTTCTTCTTGTGGATCCACATACAAAGCCGTTTCGCATGTATTATACGAGTCTGATGTGGCCAATGCAGAAGGTAATAAAGCTAAATTTATAAAGATAAAGGTGAATACGAAGAGAGCCTTTCTTTTTAATAATAGATGAGATAATGTGGAATAACCATCGTGAATGAGATTATTTCTACTTTTCTTTATCATCACTAGTCTCAACCTCCAATTCAAATACACATAACCCTATAACGAAAAATACTTAGTGCTTTTCCGTCAAGGAACGGAACTTTTTCAAGGTATTAACTTGCCACCGTTATAATAGGCGGCAGTCCATTTTTCCCACCTTAACTCCTGTGTTCGTCAAATAAAAAGCAGACAATAAGCACAATTGAAAAATTCTCTTCAACAACCTTTCATCCTCCAGCTACAACCAATTATCTTTCTTGTCTGAATATGATAAAATTTATATTGCTCTGTTTGCAGGCACCACTTTCCAGTTTGTCTCTTTACCGCAAAAAACCGTGTTTTCTTGTCTTACTTCCCGACGGGCGTGGCTTTGTCTTGATTATACGATTTTTTGTTTTTACTTCTCGGTTGATAGTTGAATTATTAGTGTAAAAAATCGAATCAAATCATATGAAATATTGCTTTCCCCTACACATACTGGTTCGAAGTGCCCCCAAATAAAAAACCCCAGGGTAGAGAACACCACTGGGGGGTACTATTGTCCACTTTTTGCGGAACACAAACTATTTCTCGACGTACAACATGAAATTGAGAGACGAAGTCCACTGTTAACCTCAAAATCCAGATTTCACATCAAGTACAACGATACAACAAGAAAAGAACAAACACGCATCTCTATAGCAAATGATATGCCATTAGTGCAAGTACTATTTATCATTGATCTTTCAATTTTTTTGTTCGAAATAGAGTACAAAGGGTGTAAAGAAATCCGACAGTCGATTCATCAATGAATGGCTGCAATCGAGACGAAATGCTTATGAACACTGCATTTGATCAAAAATGCCGCAAGTGTAAAGAATCCCGACAGTATTACGTTTGATTTACAAATTTTTACTTTCAGAACGTAATTGTAGCTTTCAACTGATATAATTTTTTTGATTGATCTGGCTTTTTTCGACAATCCTACGAGACACTTGATTTAAAAAAACGTTTTCATATCGCACTATGGTGTGGCTATGTGATCTCTTCAGAAAGTGATGCCAACATGATAAAAGGTTGAAAAAACAAAGTGTTAAAATATATTGATATTATATAGTTATCTTAAACGAATACTCATATTTCGGTAAGTCGATTTGCATCCGAATACGGTATCAAAGCACCAGTATTTTTTTCTTTCCAAATTATCTCTTTATGAGCCGCGGCATAAACATCCTGGTTCTTTGGAAAGGCCATGACGATTTTTCTCACTATTTTTTCTTCATCGGTGCTTAAAGGATCAGCATCGTCGGTATCTGCATGCATGATTTCATCAACTAAGTCTCTGTAATTATTGATCTGCGGACCTTTAGGAAGTGCAGCGTACGTTGCACCACTTATGCTTTCACCGTATTCCCGATAGGCAACCATATCTGTATACCAGGCATATTTGGCGGCATAAAGACCTTTATCGTTTTTCTTGAGCACTGGTCGACCGAGTGATATTTCAAAATAGCTCAGCAGAAGGTGTACTCTACCGGTAGTAAAGTTCCTATTGCCGGTATAAATGTTTCCAATAACTTTTCCTTCCAGAGCTGCTCGAAGCATTTTGTCCATTGACTTTGTCTGAATCTGTGACCTTTCCCATCGTTTTATACTTGCAATTCCGACTTTTGTTCTATCAGCTAATTCTTGCTGTGATAGCCTTAGTTTTTTTCTTTTTTCTTTAATTTTTTCTCCCGATAGAAGTCCTGCTTTTTCACGATATGCATCGGAAATATTTTTTTGAATGGCACTCGCTTGTTTCACCGTCGCTGCTTCAGTGTTACATAGCGGGCATATAAAGCATTCTGTTGCATATTCTACATCAATACCCCTGAACTTTACATTCTTCACTTTTTTGTGAAGGTGCATCTCGTGATTATCTTTAGGGCATGTGAGCTTTTTCATTTTTTTTGTTCCTTGTCTCGATCTTGATGGAAAGATACAAGTCATACATTGTCATCTTTCAGAACATACTTTACATATACCTCGCAGCCAAAACGACTTGATTTTATTTTAAACGCAAAGAGTTCGTAGTTAAGTATGCCCTCTTCGTATGATTTCTGAGGAGGATAGGTACCAACATAATGTCGAGAAGTTACATTGGTAAGTAGTTCTGAAAGAATTGTTTTTATTTTGTTGACCTCGTATCCAAGCTCCAAGGCGTCTATTACTATAATATGTGGCTCAAGAAGATAGATTCTGTCTTTCGATATCGCTTCTTTTGCTTGCGCTATCTTTTTGTTGAGCTCTCTGTACGTTGGTCACTTCATGAAAATAGTATCTATTGATACTTTTTGTAAGGCATTTTTTCTCCGCTTCCCATATGTGGTGTACAGCTACTTTTTTAATTTTAATCATCAAGGAGCAGCGGTATCCACGGCATTGCTTTGGGCCTGATTGGGTGTGATTCCGGATCGGTCGGGTTGGTTCCAGCCCTATATTCAGCTATATTACTGTACCCGTCATTATCTTTGTCTTGATATGCATCGTTTGACAGCCCATTAAGGCCGTATTGCGCTTCCCATACATCGGGCATACCATCGTCATCATCGTCTGGATCAGAGTTATTCCCCGTCCCATCATTATCAGTATCAACCCATTCCGTCGGGTCATTGGGAAAGGCATCCTCATTATCATAGAAACCATCACCATCAGTATCCATGGGGGTAGTAAAACTCCACACGTTTCCCGTGGTCGTGGCGGTGCTGTTGACCGCATCGATACGCCAGTAGTATGTTGTGGCATAACTCAGTGTTCCCGGGTCATAGGTTGTTACCGTCTGATTGCCCTGGTATTCGCCGCTCTCGAGTGATGGAGTCGTGCCAAAATACACGTTGTAACTCGCCGCATCACCGCCGTTGCTCCAGCTCAGGTCGTCAGTAACCGACACTCCCGTGGCACCGTTGGACGGTGACGGGTTCGTGGGCGGATTTGGTGGTGGCGGCGGCGCCCCGGTAGTAAAACTCCACACGCTTCCCGTGGTCGTGGCGGTGCTGTTGACCGCATCGATACGCCAGTAGTATGTTGTGGCATAACTCAGTGTTCCCGGTTCGTAGGTTGTTACCGTTTGATTGCCCTGGTAATCGCCGCTTTCGAGTGATGGAGTCGTGCCCAAATACACGTTGTAACTCGCCGCATTACCGCCGTTGCTCCAGCTCAGGTCGGCAGTAACCGACACTCCCGTGGCACCGTTGGTCGGTGACGGGTTCGTGGGCGGATTTGGTGGTGGCGGCGGCGCCCCGGTAGTAAAACTCCACACACTCCCCGTGGTGGTGGCACTGATGTTGACCGCATCGATACGCCAGTAGTACGTTGTAGTGTAACTCAGCGTTCCCGGGTCGTAGGTTGTTGCCGTCTGAGTGTTTCTGTAGTCGCTACTGTCTGGGGTCGAATCAGTACCGAAATATACTTTGTAACTCGCCGCACCACCACCGTTGCTCCAGCTCAGGTCGTCAGTAACCGACACTCCCGTAGCACCGCTGGACGGTGACGGGTTCGTGGGCGGATTTGGTGGGGACTGATTCCCGCTGCTCCAGTCTGTGTCGCTGCCCACCTGCACTGGGGCGTAACAGTCCGCCGTATTCCCGTTGCCCACCTGGCCATAATAATTCTTCCCCCACGCCCAGAGCGTCCCGTCAGACTCCAGGGCAACGGTATGCAAGTCACCTACCGCCATGACGACCCAGTTTGTCGCACTCCCCACCTGCACCGGGGCGTGTTGATCCGGCATCTCGTCACCAAGCCCCAGCTGACCGTAACCATTGTTCCCCCATGCCCAGAACGTCCCATTCGCCTTCAGCGAGACAGTATGATATTTGCCCGCCGCAACGGCAGTCCAGTCAGTATCGCTCCCCACCTGCACCGGGGCATGTTGTTCCGGCATCCCGTCACCAAGCCCCAGCTGACCGTAATCATTGTTCCCCCATGCCCAGAACGTCCCATTCGCCTTCAGCGAGACAGTATGGTATTGGCCCGCCGCCACCGCAGCCCAGTTAGTATCGCTGCCGATCTGTACCGGGGAATATCTGTCAGTATTATCCCCCGTGCCCAGCTGGTAGGCACCATTCCATCCCCACGCCCAGAGCGTCCCATCCGACTTCAGGGCAACGGTATGCCAGTCACCCGCCGCCACGGCAACCCAGTCAGTATCGCTGCCGATCTGTACCGGGGAACATCTGTCAGTATTATCCCCCGTACCCAGCTGGCCATTATTATTATACCCCCACGCCCAGAGCGTCCCATCCAACTGCAGGGCAATGGTATGCCAGTACCCCGCGGCCACGGCAGCCCAATTTGTCGCACTACCCACCTGCACCGGGGCGTGTTGATCTGTCATAATATCAGTAAGCCCCAGTTGACCGTAATCATTGTTACCCCACGCCCAGAGCGTCCCATCCAACTGCAGGGCGATGGTATGCCAGTACCCCGCGGCCACGGCAGCCCAGTTTGTCGCACTGCCCACCTGCACCGGGGTGTAACGGACCTCCTCCGTCGTCCCGTCACCCAGCTGGCCATTGTAATTCCAGCCCCACGCCCAAAGCGTTCCATCCGATTTCAAGGCAACGGTGTGACCATCACCAGCCTCTATGGAAGTCGCAGCGACGAGGCAGTATGGAGTATACAAAAAGATTTGAAAGATACCGAAGAGAAAAATGAAGGCAACAAGAATCTGTTTTCGTCGCATCTGACACCTCTTCTTTTTATCACAACCTATGATGACAATGTATCGTTGTAGCCATTCGTAACGATATTGATGTCGCCTATTAACTGACAGACAATGAAGACCATGCCTCACGTAAGATCAGCACGTTGTGTGTATGCCTGTACTGTCGCCGTTCTCAGATAAAGAGGATTTTCAGAGTTATAGCGCAACGATAAGTGCTTAAAGAAAACAAAAACCCTCGGGGAGAGCACACCACTGGAGATCATCTGGTTCACCTTCTGCAAAACGGATTCTGGTTCAGTACCTGCTGTCCGTAAGAATGAAAAACCCCATTGGCTACCTCACGAAGCCGATTATGCGACAAATACAACGCGTCGACAAGAGTATCATGATCCGATAGGATACATAGCAAAGAATTTGCCACTGATGCAAGGGGTTATTTTAAAACAACATAATACTTTCCAAGGAAACCATAAATGTAAAGATACCTCACAGCCGGTACATGTAAAAACAGCGGCAAGTGTGCCAACATTCTTACGGATACTGCATTTGAGCATAAGTGCCATACATGGAAAGAATCCCGACTGTTTCATGTATGATTTACAAATTTCTACTTTCAGAAACTAACGTCTGTTTTCAGTTGATTACTATTTTTTAACAACCTAATCTTGTTTCGAGAATAGTCTAAGAGATATTCACTTAGAAAGAGATTTTTCATATTACTACTTTGCTGTGGTCGTGTCATCTTTTCAGGAAGTGAAAGATAGGATGATAGTATAAGAGAAAAAATGATGTGACGATTTAACAGCATGCATTGAACAGCATCAACGATATACTTGAAAATGAATATTTCAACACTTCGTCAGCTCTGCGTCCACGTAACACCGCAGAAAATAGCGGCATGAACACAATTCTTCAATGAAATAATAGTTCATTCTGGCACCGTTTCAGTGTATAACCCGGAGAGCAGACCGAAGAACCGCGAAAGAAGGCGCAGCATAACGCAATGAAAACACTCTATACCGTCGGCACCAGCAACCGCACTCCTGAAGAGTTTGTCTTGCTCCTTCACCGCTATGGTATTCAGTTATTAGTCGATGTGCGGCGCTTTCCGACCAGCAGAATAGAGCACTTTAAAAGAGAACACCTTGCACCCCTCTGTACTGCTGCTGGTATCGACTACCAGTGGATGGGTGATGCGCTGGGAGCATTCCGCTCGAAAGGATACGATCACCATATGGGAAGCGACGATTTCAAGAAAGCCCTCCACACGCTTGAAGGACTGGCCCTCTCCCGCACGGCGGCACTGTGCTGTGCCGAAAAGTTGCCGTGGAAATGTCACCGTCTCTTCATCGCCCGTGAACTTGAAAAGCACACCTGGAACGTTCTCCACATTATTGACCCTGACACTATCTGGACCCCGCAGCAGCAAGAACTCTTTTAGAGAAAGGAAACTCCGATCATTACCGGATAATCCCGACGCCCTCACCCGTCACGCACATGGCAAGCGTTCCCGCAATAATAGACCTGGCTTCCGGAGGAATGATTTCATCGTACCACTGCCGAGGCAGCCGAACACAAACAAGGTTCTTGCAGTAGTCGCCTTTTCGAGAGAGAAAACAGGCGAGTTCAGAGGCAAGAAGCACTCTCTGAAGACGGTGATCTTCAGGAGAGTCAGCCCCACCGCCAGCTGAATCGCCGCACCGATTACCAAAATATTTCATAGTGACACGGTGTCGATTTTCGCCGTTATTTCAGGCAATGAGTGAAAAAACGATGCGTCCCGCAACCCCTTGCATGAGCATCGGCCGCATCCTCCGAATACTATCGTGGTATGCGATCCGGCTGAGCACAACCGCTGCATGAGGGAATATTCCGGGTTACCCGTATCTATTGTTTGATGATAAGGACAGGCATTTTTGATTTTCTCACCACCTTCTCCGATACGGATCCGAGGAGCATTTCCTTTATATTACTCATCCCATGTGACCCGATAACAATAACCGACACATTCTCCTCCTCCGACACCCGCAGGATCTCCCTGAACGGCACGCCCTTCTCGAGTCTGACCGATACCTTGAAACCCTTGTCTTTGAGTTTCGTTTCGATCACCGCGAGGTCCTTCACTGTTTTTTCTTCGAGGCTCTTCTCCACGTTGGCAAAAACTTCCGGGGCATACCGATTTGAAAAGTCGATCAACTTTGCATCCATAACGTGGAGTATCACCACCTCCTTCTCCCCGGCATGTTCCAGTGTCTTGATAAAATCCAAGGCGTCCTTCGCCCGCCCCGAGAAGTCCGTCGGATAGAGAATTTTTTCGAACATCGACACCCTCACATACTTTTTTATTCTACGCACCGCTGTGCATCACTCAACCCAACGCACGCATCCATCCATATCCTTCCTCGTGCGCGCAAAGGTATTGACCACCGCATCCCGATCAGGCCAGCCCACGGCAATACTGACCACAATCCGCTGGGTATCGGGAACAGACAACAGGTCGCGCAGAATATCCGGATACTGCACTGCGGCGGCCATGATACAGGTCCCGAGGCCTCTGTCGTGGGCAAGAAGGCAGAAGGTCTGGACGAACATGCCGACGTCATGCAGGGCATATTCGACGGAAAGGTTTGTATCGACCGTTACCAGTACGAATGCGGGGGCATCAAAAAGACCGCACATCTCGACGTAATACTGAAACCTCGCCTCTTTATCATCCCGCGCAATCGAAAGCGTGGCGAACAGGTCGCGCCCTATCTCCTGATATCGCTTCTTGTGCGCAGCGGGCCACTTCATGGGCATAGAAATTTCAGGATTCGGCACCTGACCCGTCACAATTGCCTCTTTGTTTCGTTTCTTGAATTCCTCGAGAACACTGCCACTTGCCACCACACACTCCCACGGCTGGGTGTTTCCCCACGAAGGACTCCAGACGGCATCGTCAATTATTTCCCGGATGATTGCCTTCGCAACGGGTTTATCAAGAAAACGGCGGACACTCCTTCGTGTTCGTATGGCCTCGCGCAGTTCCACTCTCAATGCCCTCCCCTCTTCGTTGTCCGCACCACTTTGGAGGTGCGGTCGATACGACATATTATAGCATTACGACAAAATGATGATTTGATTCTCCGTGACAAGAGAAATGTCCTTGAATCGATTTGCCTTTTCAGACGGAAGAGTATAAGAGAACAGATGACGTGTCAAGTGAGAGATTTGTTGAGGCAGCATCGTGAGATTGTGGAGCATTCACCCCCGATATCTCGATACACGAGGTCTAGTCGCCCTCTGGCGTGAATCTCTGCTGGCACAGCGTGTGCTGCGGGGCGACACGAGGGGATACCGAAATCACCCGCAGCTTCTGCGGTTCAAAACGCAGCGTAGCCCACAGGCGGCAATCGCCCGCTACCTGACGGGCGTCTGGTACGAGTCGCGCCGGCGAGGGTTCAATTTTGACAGGGAGAAAATCGCAGTTTCAGGCGAAGCGGAACTGATTCCCATAACCGATGGCCAGATCGAATACGAATTTCACTGGCTGTGCCACAAACTCACGACAAGAAATCCGCAACATGGTGAATCGCTTCGATGTGTCACGATAATCGATCCGCACCCGTTTTTCATCATTGTGAGGGGGAATCCGGAACCATGGGAACGGCAACATCCCATGGAATGAGCGACTGTTGTAACGATGCATCCGTCAACGGAAAAGAGGGACGATCATGGAGGCCACGGTAAAAACGGTATCGGGAAATATCGTCGATGTCATGAGCACCGAATTGTACCCGGGTACAATTACAATTGCGGGGGGCACCATTGCCGCGATTACCAGAGACAGAGAAGAGTACGACACCTTCATACTACCCGGGTTCGTTGACTCACACGTCCACATCGAAAGCTCTATGCTGCCACCATCGGAGTTTGCACGGGCCGCCGTGGTACACGGCACCGTCGCCGCGGTCTCGGACCCTCACGAAATCGCAAATGTCATGGGAGCCGATGGTGTCGCCTACATGATACATGACGGCACCACCGTACCGATGAAGTTCTGCTTCGGCGCTCCCTCCTGTGTGCCCGCCACGGGGTTTGAAACATCGGGAGCAGTCCTCAATGCAGAAGCGGTCAAAACTCTCCTGGAACGGGATGACATCACGTACCTGGCCGAAATGATGAATTTCCCCGGAGTCATACACAACGACCCCGAGGTCATGGAAAAAATCCGGCATGCCCGCGACTGCGGAAAACCGATAGACGGCCATGCCCCCGGCCTCAGGGGTGATGACCTGCAACGATACAAAGACGCCGGCATATCCACCAACCACGAATGCCTCAGCAGGGATGAAGTGGTAGAGAATATCCGTGCAGGAATGAAAGTACAGTTACGGAAGGGCTCGGCCGCCGATATCTTCGACACCTGTATCGACCTCATCGACCAATACCCCGACTCGCTCATGCTGTGCAGCGATGACAAGCACCCCGACGATCTTGTGCGGGGCTACCTCAACGACATGGTCAGAATCGCTGTCGCACGGGGTATCGATATCTTCAACATCCTGAAAGTCGCATCCGTAAATCCGGTAGTACACTATGGACTCGATGTCGGTCTGCTCCGCAGGGGAGACCCGGCGGATTTCCTCGTGGTGGACAACCTCATCGATTTTACGATCCTGAAGACCTATATCGACGGCCAGATCGTTGCCCGCACGGGCACCACAATGATTCCCCGGCAACAACCTGCTGCCATCAACAGATTCGCAGCGCTGAGTAAAGAGCCCTCTGGCTTTTCCGTTTTATACACCACGGACAACCTTCCCGTTATCGTGGCGGTCGACGGCCAGCTCGTTACGGAGAGAATCGCGGTAGCCCCCACGGTGGAACACGGGCATATCGTTTCAGATGTGGCACGGGATATCCTGAAAATAGCCGTAGTGAACCGCTACCAAGACACAAAGCCTGCCATAGGGTTCATCAAAAACTTCGGCCTCAGGGAGGGCGCTATCGCTTCGAGTGTCGCCCACGACTGCCACAACATAGTGGCCGTAGGAGTTCGTGACGATGATCTGTGCACGGCCGTCAATCGGATTATTCAAGAAAAAGGGGGAATCTGTGCCGTCAGTGGCGGCAATCAGGCCGTGCTGCCCCTACCGATTGCGGGTATCATGAGCACCGACGACTACCACGCCGTTGCCCGAAAATACACCGAACTCGATGGCATGGCAAAATCAATGGGGTCACGCCTCAGAGCGCCATTCATGACGCTGTCGTTCATGGCGCTTCCCGTTATTCCAAAACTCAAAATGACCGACCGTGGATTATTTGATGCCGAGGCGTTTGAGTACGTATAACACGTCGTGCGGCCGCTGCCGGTTCACCCCTGCTCGTCGTGATCGAGAAGCGCGACGGTGTCCTCGACCCTGAAATGCGTCAGGCCTTCCGAGACACGATCAGCTTGTTTTTTGAGACGTTTCAGTGAAGATTTCACTTTCTCCTGGCTGTCCAAGGTATCGGCACGCGCTATAATGTCATCCAGCTCCGAGACGAGATTTTCCTGATCGACGATAACACGACAGACGATCTTCGAAACCCCGTCGATCATCGCATTGATGCCCTCGGACTCATTTTTAAAGAAGTCTCTTCTGCGGACCGAAACCTTTCTCGTCAGATCTCCCTCGGAGAGTCTGCTGAAAGTATGACCGAAATTTACCACAGGACCACAGATTCTGTGCGTTACCAGCAGCAGGTGCGCCATATATGGCACGAGCAGTATTAACAGCGCGGGAATCAGACGCTTGGCTATAACGAGGAAGCTCTGTGCCGCCCGGTACTTTACGTCAATGTTATCGGTGAGCGTCATATCACGTATGAGAGGGAGTAAGACGACACCAATGGCCGTCAATATGATGATCACCATGAATAGCAGGTTGTGGACGATGATACTGAGTTGCAGATCTCTGTTGATGAGGTAATTTTTCAGCTTTCTCTTGTTCTGGTCTTCCATCGTTACTTATCCTTCTCGGTCATGTGGTGACTTGAAAAATCGTATATGTAGGTCACATCAGCCCGGTCATGCGTTACCTCTGCCTTGAATGGTGGCGGGCCCGCAGGGGTAGCCCCTTCTCCCGAGATAATGGTTATTCTTACACCCTGCGACAGAGTGCATTCAGGAAGTGAAAGCGTACTGGCAGCATTACCCGCTTCGATAAAATCGCCGGTCGCCCCGAGGTACCGGTCGTTGTCAGTCCAGTAGTTATCCTGGGCCGTCACAAAATTCCGCAAGTCGTGTTTTATGGTGATATTGTGGGCATGGACAATATAGGTGTGAAAGATCGGTATCGCAATTGCCGCGAGGAGGGCAATTATCAGAACAACGATCATTATCTCAATCAATGTAAAACCGCGGGAATCCTTCCTTTTGTCTGATATCCTATGGTACTCCGTTCTCGATACGAGCGTATCGTATATCTTGAACATGTTACGAGCCTCCCTTTCGCAATAGCAGACACTCACCCTCGACATTCCCCGCATCACGCTGCGGGGAATGCGTTCCCTGTTCAATTCAAACGGGTTATGCAAACGTTCTTTGCAAATCATTTTTCACGGGTGTCCGTGTCTTTGGCAACGGCACGCGGCCCAGACATACCGCTCCTTCACCGCCAATGGCGTCGAAAATAACAGTCCACGGGCACACTGTTTAATGATTTGCAACGGACTATAGCATAATGTAATAATAGTGCAAATAGTTTGCAGCAAACCCACGATTCTCTCGTTTATCAACTGGCACGGTGCCGACAAAAAGACAGGAGCCTGGCTACGGTTCCGATCACCATAATTATCCGACACATAACGAGGCAACAATGGAACATCCGCCCCCCGAAACGAATCGCCTTATCACAGAAAAGAGCCCGTACCTCCTTCAACATGCAGGCAACCCCGTCGACTGGTATCCCTGGGGTGACGAGGCATTCGAGAGGGCCCGTGAGGAGAACAAACCCGTTTTTCTGTCTATCGGGTACTCCACGTGTCACTGGTGTCACGTTATGGCACACGAATCATTTGAAGACCCCCATACCGCCACACTGATGAACAGTACTTTTATCAATATTAAGGTGGATCGCGAAGAACGTCCCGACATCGATAAACTGTATATGACCGTGTGCCAGATGCTGACGGGAAGCGGGGGATGGCCGCTGACCATCATCATGACACCGGAAAAGAAACCCTTTTTTGCCGCCACCTATATCCCGCGAGAGACCCGCTTCGGCAGAGTGGGATTGAACGAACTGATACCCCGCATTGAAGAAATCTGGACCACCCACCGCGATGAGGTGGAGCAGTCCGCCGAACAGATCACCACATCACTTGCAACCCTCGCCCGGGATTCGCGGCAGGGGCAACCTACGGATGAGATCCTGAAACAGGCGTTCGACAACCTTGCCCACCTGTTTGATGATGAAAACGGCGGCTTCGGCACTGCACCGAAATTCCCGACACCGCAGCATCTGCTGTTCCTGCTCCGCTACTGGCGGCGAACGGGCAACAACTTCGCCCTCACAATGGTTGAAAAAACCCTCAAGTCAATGCGTCGCGGCGGGATATACGATCACATCGGATTCGGGTTTCATCGTTACTCCGTCGATGAAAAGTGGTTCCTTCCTCACTTCGAAAAGATGCTCTACGATCAGGCGATGCTCGCCATTGCCTATATCGAAGCCTACCAGGCAACATCAGCAAAGGAATATGCCGATACTGCCCGAGAGATCTTCTCGTATATCACACAACATATGACCTCTCCCACAGGCGGATTCTACGCCGCCGAAGATGCGGACAGTGAGGGCAAAGAGGGGAAATTTTACCTCTGGTCGATCGACGAGATAAAAGACATCCTGACCGGTGAAGAGACCCGCTGTATCACCGAAGTATTCGGCCTGAAAAAAGACGGCAACTTCTCCGAAGAAGCCACGAGCAAAAAAACAGGGCGAAATATCTTCTCCATGGTGAAGACATTCGCCGAAGCGGCAGACAATCTTTCCGTCCCGGAAACGTTTCTTTATCAGACGATACAGAAAGCCCGTGAGAAGCTCAATCGACAGCGGCAGAAACGCATCCATCCTCATAAAGACGACAAAATCCTGACGGACTGGAACGGGCTCATGATTGCCGCCCTCGCCAGAGGAGCGCAAGCACTCGACGATTCCGACTATCTCAGGGCGGCACAAAACGCGGCGGATTTCATCATCGCCACCATGCAGGACCCCGCGGGAAGACTCGTTCATCGATACAGAGATGCCGAGTCCGGCATTCGGGCGAACCTCGACGATTATGCCTTTTTTATCTGGGGGTTGATCGAACTGTACGAAGCATCATTCGAGACACACTACCTGTCAACTGCCATTCGTCTCAATACCGATCTGCTCGATCACTTCTGGGATGAAGATGACGGGGGATTCTTTTTCACCCCACACGACGGCGAGACACTCATCGCGCGGCAGAAGGAAATCTTCGAGGGTGCACTCCCCTCAGGCAACGCCGTTGCCATGTGGAACCTCCTCCGTCTCGGCCTGATTACCGCAAATTCTCACTACCTCGAAAAAGCCTCTCGCATCGGCGCATCATTTTTCAGAAGTGTTGAGCAGTACCCTGCAGCGTACACACAGTTGATGGTCGCCTTCGATCTCGCCTCTGGTCCTTCATTTGAAGTGGTCATCACGGGGTCGCCCCGGGCAGAGGACACGAAAAAAATGCTCCGCGAACTGCGATCTCGCTTTGTTCCTAACAAAGTGGTCATTCTGCGGCCGGCCGGTGAGGAGAGGCCTGAAATCGTTTCAATTGCAGGATTTACTCGAGAGCTGGTAATGATTGACGGGAAGGCAACGGCATACATATGCAGCGGAGGGTCGTGCAAGTTTCCCACAACGGATGAAAAAGAACTGGCCACATTTCTGACCGCCGCGGCGGATCACTGAAACAAAACCGTGTTTGTGAAGGAGAAGTGCTATGAAACTCAACGAATACTTTGAAAACGCCCGCGGTACCGGTGTCCTGGCAACGGCGGATGAAGACGGATTCGTAGATGTCGCCCTCTATGCCAGACCGCATGTTATCAATGACACGACCGTGGCATTTATTATGGCGGACAGCCGATCACATCACAACCTCAAATCCAATCCCCACGCCGCCTATCTTTTTATGGAATCGAGCAAAAAATATACGGGCATGCGGCTGTATCTGACAAAAACGAGCGAGGAGAAAAACAGCGAGCGCATCACCTCGCTGCGACGGAAACAGCACGTCATCGGGGACAAAGAAAGCGCCGAACGTGATCGATATCTCGCTTATTTTCAAATAGACGAGACACGCCCTCTCTTGGGCAACCACAGTGATTTATGATAAACTCGTACGCAAGGAGGATCATATGAAGATTTTCATCACCGGAGGAACGGGTTTCGTCGGTACCACGCTCACTCGTGAACTCACCGCACAGGGTCATGAAGTTACCATTTTAACCCGGTCTGTCACAAAGGAACATGTCCTTCCCAACGGTGCGTCATTTGTCGAAGGTAACCCCACCGAGAAGGGTCAATGGCAGGAAAAGGTCCCCGATCACGATGCATTTATCAATCTGGCCGGCGCCTCCATCTTCAACAGATGGACAGATGAAACAAAGAAGAAATTACGGGCCAGCCGCATTCTGACCACACAAAACCTCGTGGAAGCCATGGCCCCTCGCCAGGGGAAGGAAACCCACCTTCTGAGTACCTCTGCCGTGGGATACTATGGGTTTCACGGCGATGAGATGCTCGATGAGGGGTCTCCGGCAGGGGTGGATTTCCTCGCATCAATAGCAGCCGACTGGGAAATGGCTGCCCGAGAGGCCGAAAGGTACGGCGTTCGAGTCGTGCTGTGCCGTTTTGGTATTGTCCTCGGCAAAAAGGGCGGCGCCCTCGAAAAGATGTCTTCCGCCTTTAAATTCTGGCTCGGGAGCCCCCTGGGAAGCGGCAAGCAGTGGGTTTCGTGGATCCACGAAATGGATCTTGCACGTATCTTTCTCTTCTTGCTCGAGAAAACCGACGTCACGGGACCGATCAACTGTTGCGCACCCGAGCCGGTGCGCAACAGAGAAATGACCGAAATCATGGGAAAGGTCTTGGGGAAACCAACATTCTTACCGCCCGTGTCATCGTTGTTCGTGAAGATGACGTTGGGCGAGCTGGGAGAAATCCTCCTCAAGGGTCAGAGGGCCCTGCCGGAGAAACTGGTACAAAGCGGTTTTACCTTTCAGTTTCCAACGATAGAAGAAGCTCTTGTTGATATTTTTCAAAAGCCGGTTTAATATATACTGGTTTAGGTGGCGGCTTCAGCGCCACATCCTGATTACCGGCTGTTCTATGAGGGGGCGTATGATTATCACGTGTTGGGGGGCAAGGGGTTCCATACCTGTGTCAGGACCGGAATATTTGCAGTACGGCGGCGATACCACATGTCTGGAAATAAGAACAAAAAACGATGAGCTCATTGTTGTCGATGCAGGATCGAGCATTCGCCGACTCGGCAACAAACTCAGGGCGGAAAAACGTCATGAGTTTACCATGATCTTTACCCACGCCCACTGGGACCACCTTATGGGATTTCCCTTTTTCAAACCGATCTATTCCTCGAAAAGCAGGATAACGGTACGGGGCTGTCCCTTTGCGCAGGCAACGGTGAAAGACATGATATCTCATATTATGAGTCCCCCGTACTTTCCGGTCAACTTCGAAGATATCCGCGCTGACATCAGCTATCAGGGAGAATGTAAAGAGAGCTTCACCGTTGATTCTGTCACCGTAACGCCCATTCCGATAAGTCACCCGAATCAGGGTCTCGGCTATAAGTTTGTCGAAGACGGGAGAACCTTTGTCTTCATCACTGACAATGAGCTGGCTTTCACGCATCCTGAAGGACTGGCCTTCGAGGACTACCGATCCTTCTGTCACCATGCCGATGTTCTTATTCATGACGCCGAATATACGGAGGAGGACTACACAAAGACAAAGAGCTGGGGACATTCAACCTACCGGGATGCGCTACAATTGGCACTCGAGGCACAGGTTGGTCGATTCGGTCTTTTCCATCACAACCAGGACAGAACAGACCAGGAAATCGATCGCATTGTGCAAGACTGCCGAACAATGTGCGACGAGGCTGATTCCTCATTGGACTGTTTTGCCGTATCCCAGAACATGGAAATCACCCTCTAGCGAGTCGTGTCAGGAAACAGCGTTACGGTGCGGGGGTTTTTTGGCCGCCGTTTATATCGAAACACCCGGGGTCCCTCTCCTTTTCACACTTGACGGTAACAATCACCTGAAGGAGCTTTTCAGAAAGTGGACCTTCCGCTCTTCAAAGATATTTTTATAATATTCGGCCTGTCAATTGTGGTTCTCTTTTTGTGCCTGAGAATCAAGCTGCCTGCAATCGTCGGCTTCCTCATAACCGGTATTCTGGCGGGACCGCACGGACTTGGACTTATCGATGCAGTGCATGAGGTTGAAATCCTGTCGGAAATAGGTGTCGTTCTTCTCCTTTTTACCATCGGCATCGAATTTTCACTCAAAGAACTCATTCAGATCAAGAAGTCTGTGGTAATCGGTGGATCCGCACAGGTCTTCTTCACCAGCATCGTGTTCTTTTTCTGGGCATTGAAGACAGGGCTCACCGTGCCGCAATCGATATTTATGGGATTCCTCATATCATTGAGCAGCACCGCCATTGTTTTGAAACTCCTTCAGGAACGTGCCGAGATTGAAAGCCCCCACGGAAGAACCTCTCTCGGCATTCTCATCTTTCAGGATCTCGCGGTTGTGCCGATGATACTGGTCACGCCCCTTCTTGCCGGAGCAGGCGGAAGCGTGACAGTGTCTATTCTGATTCTTATACTGAAAGCGGTCTTCATAATTCTTCTTGTCATTGTCAGCACCCGGTGGCTTGTCCCGAAAATCTTTTATCACATCACCCAGACTCGCAATCGAGAGATCTTTCTGCTCACTGTCGTGGTAATCTGCCTGGCCGTTGCCTGGCTGACCTATGCACTGGGGTTGTCACTCGCCCTCGGTGCCTTTCTTGCCGGATTGATTATTTCCGAGTCCGAATACAGTCACCAGGCACTGGGCAACATACTGCCCTTCCGCGATGTCTTTCTCAGCTTCTTCTTCGTATCCATCGGGATGCTCCTGAATCTCGACTTTCTTTATCGGAATATGAGCATGGTGGTGGTGTTCACTGTGGGAGTGCTCGTTCTGAAAACAATCATCGGAGGGGTGACAACCATGTTTCTCGGCTATCCTCTTCGAACCATGATACTTGTCGGCTGCGCCCTCAGCCAGGTGGGTGAATTCTCGTTCGTCCTCTCACGGGCAGGCGTTGAATACGGACTGCTTACCCAGGGAAACACCTACCAGCTCTTTCTCGCTGTTTCTGTAATCACCATGATTGCAACACCGTTCATGGTAACCCTGTCGCCTCGACTGGCTGACATTGCGCAACATCTTCCCCTGCCGGATCGAGTGACAGCGGGAATTCATCACGAAATGAAAATCACTGACATCGTCCACACTGATCACCTGATAATCATCGGATTCGGCGTAAACGGCAGAAATGTCGCTCGGGCGGCAAACGCAGCCACTGTCCCCTATGTTATCGTAGAAATGAATCCGGAAACGGTTCGCCGGGAAAAGGAGAAAGGCGAACCCATCTTCTACGGCGATGCGACCCATGAAGCCGTTCTGGAATTTGCCGGCGTTCATACCGCGCGGATCGTGGTGATAGCCATTGCCGATGCCGCCGCAACAAGAAAGATTACCGCCCTATCACGGCGATTGAGCCACACGGTCCACATCATCGCGAGAACCCGGTTTTTACAGGAAATGGAACCCCTGTATGAACTTGGTGCCGATGAAGTCGTTCCCGAAGAATACGAAACATCGGTGGAAATATTCTCACGCGTATTGACGAAATATCTCATTCCAAGAGATGAAATCGAGCGGTTCATTCACGATGTACGGGCAGACGGCTACCAGATGTTTCGCACGCTTTCCCCGGATGCGGCAACCTGTTCCAACGTCCGATACTGCCTGCCTGACGTCGACATCAATGCCTACCGATTGAGCGAACATTCACCGATTGCCGGTAAAACATTGGGAGAAACAGAACTTCGTAGAAAATATGGCGTGACTGTCCTCGCCGTGCGGCGCGGCGGAACAACCATATCAAACCCCGACGTGGATCTGAAATTTCTTACCGGTGACATTATCTTCGTACTGGGAACACCGGATAGATTTGTCGAAGTAAGAAAATTGTTATAGAATTATATATCGGCAATATCTGATGCATGCTATTGTATGTACACCAATACAATATTTTTTTAACCGGAAAGTGAGAAATTCCATACACCGTCGAGGAAACACGCGGCACGGTTACATTCGAAGGGAGGACACGGTGCAGATTCTGGTATTGTATTTTTCGCGCACGGGGAATACCGAAAAGCTTGCAAGAGAAATAGCCAAAGGAGTCGAACAGGTCGAGGGAGTAACAGCCGTCCTCAGACCGGTAGAAAAATTGACGAGGGACGATTTCATCATATCGGACGGCGTGATAGCGGGATCGCCGGTCTATTTCGGCACCATGGCGGCGGAACTGAAAGAGGTGTTTGACAAATATGTTGGTGTACGCAAGAAAATGGAGAACAAAGTCGGCGCTGCCTTTGCCACCTCGGCCGATCCATCAGGGGGCAAGGAAACCACGATGATGTCGATCATTCAGGCCTTCCTTATCTATGGCATGATCATTGTTGGTGACCCCATATCGGCAACGGGTCACTTTGGGGTGGCCTGCACCGGCGCCCCCGACAAGAAGACAGCAGAAAACGCCGAAAAGCTGGGCAGGAGAATCGCCTCTCTTACAAAAAAACTGCGCGGATAACACACCAAGTGTCGCAAAAAACCGTAAAAGGAGGAATGTCATGCGTAAACAGAACAGACCGGCATTGCCAACGCTATGTTTGTTTGTGATCATTGCATTGTGTGCATCAGTCTTTATTCCCCGGCCGACAGATGCACACTCTCCGGGAGCGTTGACCCTGAAATATGACGCAGAAACTCGCATACTGTATGTCACTGTATCCCATGGAGTTTCAAATCCGTCGAAACACTACATCGAAAAAGTGACGATCACAAAAAACGGGGCGTACTACAAAGCAGTGGAGTACACTCGGCAACCTGACGAATCGCCCTTCACCTATGAGTACATTGTGGACGCTACAACAGGGGACGAATTGAAAGTGAAGGCCGAGTGCAGCTATTTTGGTTCAAAGACGAGAAAAATCGACGTGGGTAAAGAACAATAACCCGGAATCGGATACCACGGTACCGTCAGGGAAGGAGCACGACAGCAGAGAATGATCCTGGTTCATGCAGGCTTTATGATTGCCGGTTTTCTCAGCGCAGCATCGGGGGCCGCGATAGCCAAGTATTTCCGCAAGAAGAAATGGTGGTTCACCGCCCACAGGGGGGCTGGGATCAGCGGTTCGCTCTTCGTAACAACGGGTTTTGCCGTAGCGGTATACATGGTCAGTCACTCCGGGGGAGAACATTTTTCGATCCCTCACACCGTGCACGGACTCATTGTCCTCCTGTTCGCTCTGGCAACACCGATGCTCGGTTTTCTGCAATTCAGACTTACCGCACACGCACGGCAGATACGAACCGTTCATCGCTGGGCGGGCCGCATCACGATCATTCTCATGTTTGTAAACATCGTCTCCGGCCTGGTTATTAGCGGACTGATGTGACTGTTAAGTCCAATGTGGTACGGTGGCAGTATAAACTGTTAAAATGATAGTATCCTCGACACGCCATAACTGCAAGAAAAGCGGAGAGAAAGAAACTCGTCTTTTACCTCGATATCGTTTATAAAAAGTGAATCGCACAGGAAAAGGGGAACGTACTCTATGCTCAGATTAGAGAACACAATGCTGATTGTCATTGACATCCAGGGGAATCTTTACGGATCGATGCATGAAAAAGATCTGCTCCTCGAAAACCTGAAAAAGATAATTTGGGGCGCCCACGTGTTTGAACTGCCCATTCTGGTAACCGAGCAGATTCCGGAAAAAATCGGTCCCACGATATCGGATCTTGCAGAACTGTTGCCGGACATAACACCAGTTCCCAAGGCGAGCTTCAGCTGTTGCCAGGATGCGGGTTTCATGAAAGAACTGGGGGCGATCAACCGGGGCCAGATCCTCATCACGGGTATCGAATGTCACGTGTGCGTCTATCAAACGACCCTCGATCTCATCGACATGGGATATGAAGTCAATCTGGTAGCAGATTGTGTTTCATCGCGAACACCCGACAACAAAACGATTGGGATAGAGAGCATGATACACCATGGGGCAAAATTGACCAGCATGGAGATGGCCCTTTTCGAGCTCATGAAGACAGCCGAAGAAGAACGGTTCAGCAAAATGATAAAAATCGTAAAATAGGAGATCCCGGCACAACAAACTGTGGGACATGCCTACAACATGCATGCTCACGACGAAGGCGAACAGCGAACAGCTGTTACCAACGGAGGAATAAACCATGAAAGTCTTGATTCTCTTTTATTCCACGTATGGCCATGTCCATCGCCTCGCAGAGGCCGTGGCAGAGGGCGCACGCGAGGTGGAGGGTGCAGAAGCGGAACTGCGTCGCGTTCCCGAGATACTCTCAGGGGATATCCTCGAAAAAATGGGCGCCACCGAGGCGCAACAAACATTCGCCCATGTCCCTGCCGCAACAGTTGATGATCTCGCATCGGCGGACGCGATCATTTTCGGAACACCGACACGATTCGGGAACATGGCCGGCCAGATGCGCCAGTTTCTCGATGCGACCGGAGGCCTCTGGGCAAAGGGCACTCTTGTCGGAAAGGTGGGAAGCGTGTTCACGAGTACCGGCACACAGCATGGGGGACAGGAATCGACAATACTGAGTTTTCATATCACCTTATTGCACCACGGCATGGTTATTGTCGGGCTTCCATATTCCTTTCAGGGACAGATGAGGATAGACGAGATAACCGGTGGTTCTCCGTAT
>Ga0272441_10001117_pt1 | contig 57411 bp, 38 predicted proteins | sample SSMProp6N_FD_193582 | JGI IMG/M metagenome (GOLD analysis project Ga0272441, IMG submission 193582) | Marine sediment archaeal communities from Little Sippewissett salt marsh, Falmouth, MA, United States - SSM-Prop-6N | ecosystem: Environmental > Aquatic > Marine > Wetlands > Sediment ...
TTAACTCGGGCCTTGCTTGTGTTGCTCGTCGAGCCGGTTGAAGAGGCGCCTGATGTCTCGGGCGCCGCCGATGGTGACCCAGATGGCCATGCCGGCATAGACGGCCAAACCGACTACGAGCGTGGCTTTCCACAGCAGGACCCAGAAACCCATCACACGTCCTCCTTGCTGGAGGCGGCTCCGGCGCTGAAAGCGGTTTCGTTACGCGAGGGGGCCTCGGCGGCCGGTTTCGGCTTGTCGGGAAACAGCAGCGAACCTACGACCATGGCGGTGACCGTCAGTCCGATGGAGATCAGTCCCATCCGGGCGCTGGGGATGGTAATCCCCAGAAGGTCCTGCACCGGTCCGAGTCCCAGGATGGCCGAGCATCCCGCCACGAGTGCCATCACGGCCCCCGTGCTACTCGCCCGCTTCCAGTACAGCCCCCCGACGAGCAGGGCGAATGCGCCTGTAAAGTAGATGGCGCCCGTGACGGCCATGTAGTCCCACACGTCGTCGGCGCCCTTGTAGATCAGCCCCCAGTACAGGATGTACGCGCCGATGGCGACGATCAGAATGCGGGTCAGCCGGATCCGCCCCGACGTGGACAGCCTGTTTTTCATGATCGGGGCGACGATGTCCTGCGTAATGACCGAACTCCAGCACAAGAGGTAACTGTCGTGCGTGGACATGAAAGCGGCGATCATGGCGGCGGTAATGATGCCCAGTACGCCCGCAGGAAGGACGCGGCCCAGGAAGATCGGCATCGCATACAGATTATTCATTTCCGTGCCGGTGCCTTCGGCAGGGAAGAACGCCTCCTGAAGTTCCGGCGACTGCGTGGCGATGTATCCGAACGCACAGACGCCCCAGAAGTACGGGGCCATATTCCGAATCATGTAGGACACCGAGGACCACATGAACTGTTTCTTGACGGTCTGGGGACTTTCGGCGGCCAGCGCCCGGGCGACCGCCGTCGGCCAGAGCGCACACCCCACCAGCCCGAGAAAGACCATCCAGATGACGTATTCGATACCGAACCCGCCCTCGGCCGCCAGTGGATTGAAGCCCCTCTCGCCCATCTCGGCCTGGATCGTCCCGAAGATTCCTTCCCAGCCCACCGCGCGGGCCGAGAGGATCGTGATGCCGATCATGCCCGCCGAGAGCACCACGAATTGAATGTAGTCGGTGATGACGACCGAGATCATGCCTCCGAGCACCGTGTAGACGAGAACCAGCACCAAGAGGACGGTCATGACGGTCGGCAGCGCCCAGCCCTCGGTCGAGAGCCCCGTGACGCCGACGATGAAGATCGACCCCACCTTCAGGAACAGTCCCATGTTCAGGATGCCCCCGAGGGCCAGCATCACGCCACCGAGGATGCGCGTCTTCGGGCCGAAGCGGCGCTCGTAGAACTCCGGGATGGTCAGGAGATTCAGTTTCCGCAGGCGGTACACGATCAGGCCCGTCAGCCCGACGAAGAAGGTGACGACGCCTGCCGCCACCGCAATATGAAAGGCCGCGAACCCGCCGACGAACCCCTTCTGCGCACTGTACATCAGTGTAACGAGCCCCATCTCCGTGCCGGTGAGCGTCGCGATGCCCAGGCACGTCCCCAAGCCGCGGCCGGCCGTGACGAAGTCCGCCATGTTCCGCACGTACTTGCGGACGAGCAGACCGATGACGACGGAGACCGAAAGGTACCCGGCCACGATTCCCCAGTCGAGGGCAGAGAAGTTCGTCCTGCTGAACACGTTGGCCAGGGGTACAGGCATCGCGGGGTTTCCTTACGGGTTGCGCCTGAGTCTATAGGCTTTCGCCAGGCGCACCAGGGTCTTGTAGTTCTCGAGCGTCTCCGGCGCAACCGTTCGCCCGTAAGGGCACGCCGAGGGCATCAGAACAAAGCCCCGGCCCGGTCCGGCCGTGCCTTCCCGCAACGCCTGTTCGACCTTCTTCTGAAAGTCGGCGGGAGGCAGGTTTTCCAGGTCGGCCGCTTCGATGTTGCCGAACAGCACCATGTCTTGGCCGTACGCGCGGCGAACGTCGGAGAGTAGCACGTCGCCCTGGGGCGGAGGCTCGACCGGGTCGAGCCCGTCGGCGCCCATCGCCGCGATGTGCGGCAGGATGTGCTTCAGCCGACCGTGCGAGTGGATACGGGCGAAGCCGCCGTGCCTCTGGATGCTCGTCACCATCGGGCCCGTGTAACGGACCACGTATTCCTCGTACAGGCGCGGCGGCAGATACGGTTCGGACGCGTACTCCGATCCGACAAGCCGCCACAGATGGCCCGGGAAATCCCGTGCTATCTGCTCGCACCGGGCGTGAATGGCTCGGGCGTGCTTTTCCAGAAGCGCGTGGAAGAGCCGGCTCTCGGTCATGGCGATCACCGTGTAGTCGGACATGGAGAACAGCGACGCGACGGTGCAAATCGGGTCCTCCACGTCGACCATGACGATGCCCGCATCGCCCAACTCCCGCTCGCGGGCCACGAGCGGCGCCACGTCGCCGTCGTAATGGAACGCCTCGTCCGGGATCTCCAGGTACGCCCTGACGTCGTCGAGGTCTTTCAGCAGGTGTTCGAGCGTCCATGACGTGGCCACGTCCGGATCGCGCCGCGCGAGGCTCGTGAGCGTCCGCCCGCCCACCGCAACCGTCGTCCGCGTGTAGCGCGAGCCGCTGTCAAGGGTCGTCTCGTGGCGGAAGAAGTCGTCTCGGCAATTGTCGGCGGCGGGCGTCAGCGTCGGGGGACACATGCGGATGAGGTCGGTCTCGGCCTCGGCAAGATCCAACAGCGGGCGCCAGTCGGGCGCGTTGTAGACGTTAAACGGGTCCGGATCGTCCGGGTCCGGCGTCCACCCGCCGACCTCATAGAAACTGACGGCCGGACGATCCACGGCCTCGCCCCGCAACGTCGCCATCAGTCTCTCGCGTCGTGTCATGGTTGTCCTAACGGGTTTTTCTGCGCCTCCTGCGCCGTCACGTCCACGAGGCCTCGGCGCATGTTGGCGTTGGATGTCGGATTCAGGATATGCGTTTCTGCGTGGGCGCCCATGACCGTAAGCGCATCGTAATAATGGCGCGCGGGCGAGGCAAGGGGCAACCGTTCCGACACACGGCCTCTGGCGTGGTTCTTCCGACCCCCCGCGCTTTCGGCGCGAGTGGTCGTGCGCGAGAAAGAGGCATGGTGTCCCCGGGAACCATTGCAATCGCGGTTGATAGTGTGGCCGCTCGGCTACCGTTTGTTGGGCAGAAGATGGTTCAAGAGGGCTGCGGAGTCGCTTGGGTGTCGGGGCTCGGCTGAGCGGGCTCAGCGCCGGATCACAAGTGTTCTATCGCGGTCCCCGACGGGCATCTCGGCTGTGTAGAGGCCCCCGCCGGCATGGGTGAACGTAACGTTCTCGCTCTTCGGCGCCCCGCGTTCGGTCCAGACGGCCAAGGGGCCGGCCTCGACCAACCGTAGCGTCAGGCGGTCGGGCCTTGCCTCGATGGCCTCGGCGGCGACTGGCGAGAGGTATTTGTCCGTTCGGCCGATGACCGCCCATCCCTTGCGGACGGGGCATAGAAGCAGGAGGCGGTCCGCGAAACCATCCAGCGTAACCCGGTACGGGCCGTCGAGCGGCTCAGCCTTGCCGCGCTCCCAGTCGTACACGACGAGCCCTTCGTCGGGCACGGCCCAGGGGCCGCGGTAGGGTTGCACCATTCCGCCGGCGGAGGCGTAATCGGCCGGTGCGATTTCGGCGACCGTCTTCACGCCGTTGTCGCAGAAGCTGTAGACGCCCACCGCCGCCGCCCCGCCCGGCAGCGGGGCGATGACGCGGTACGGCACAGGATCGGTGACCGGGTCGACGAAAGCCGACGCCGGCAAGGGCACGGCGGGGGCCACCGGCCGGAGCAGTTCGCCGTCCGCGTAGCACAGGGGCAGGATGGCCTCGGGCACAAAGTCCTCCGGCGCGTCCGAGAGGTACACCGGCCCACCCGAGAGGGCCTTTGAGCGCGCCATGATCCGGCCCGCGTGGCGGTCGCTCGAATGGAACATGTCGTGGTCGCACCAGACCAGTTGACCGAGCCACAGCGTGTTCGCGTACGACTGGAGCAGGTGCCGTGCGGCCGAGGCCCGGTTGTTCTTCGAGTAATCGATGCTGCACCGGCCCGCGTTGCTGAAGCGGCAGTTGAGGAAGTTGGCCGGGTTGTGCCAGTTGCAGTTGATGAGCGGGAGCCCGAGGGCGTGGAGGGCCTTCTCGAACGCCCGCGAGTTCCGGGCGGACCGCTGGACGGCGTTATCGACCCGGCCGGCCAGCCGCGACAGTTGGACGGCCTGAAAATCGGTCTTGACGAAATCGAACCCCGCCTCCTTCGCCGCCCCCATGAACGCGCCGTAGAAGGCCCGGGCGGAGGCCGGGTCGTTTCGGACCGTGAGGCCGCCTCGGCCCTCGACGGGTTCCAGGTGGGCCCGCAGGCCCTCCGGCAGGTTGTTCTCGACGGCAACGCCGTTGCCATACCCCTTGAAGTCCTGCCAGATACCCATCCAGCGGATGCCCTCGGGCGACCGTCGCGTGAGCAGGGGCGCCCAGCCGCGGGGGAATTTCTCGTTCGGGCTGAAACTCGTCATCGCGCCGCGGCGTTCGGCCACGTGGCCCATGTCAATCAGCACGTACCGGACGGGCACGGGCGACTGGGCCATTCGCTGCATCGCCGCCAGCATCTTTTCCTCGTTGATGTTTTGGCGGTACTGTTCCCAACTGCACCAGCCGAGGTAGCGGAAGACCTCGGCGTACGGTTTTTCGCCCCGCAGCCGGGCGCCCCCGTCCCCGGACGCGATGGCTGCCGCAAGGACTTTGTGGCACGCCTCGTACAGGTCATCAGAGCGGGCCCAGGCGAGGACCGGCAAGTCGCCCGCGACGGGCGCCGTGCCGAACGACCCGACGCTGGCCAACAGTTGGCCTTCGAGGTTGGCATGGAACCACGACTGGCTCACGGCCCCGCCCATGGCGGTCACCGCCAGGTACGCGCCTCCGCGCAGGCGGAGCAGCAGGAAAACACCCCCGTCCTGGAGCGGGGCGATGCTGGAGGCATCCGGCGTAAACGGGTGCGGGTACGCCCGGTTGGCCATGTTTGGCCACATACCCGGGCTGAAGTGGCTGAACAGGACGCCACGGTCGAAGTCGGGCAGCGCGAGGTGCAGCGTCCGGAGTACGCCCCATCGGCTGTCGTCGGGCCGGCCGGAGAAGTCTTTCAGGACCTCCACCCCCTCGCCGGCCAGGCCGGCGAGGTCCAGCGTTCCATGCACCTCGGGGTTCGCCTGGTGTTTGGACTCGGGGGTGGGCGGGGGTTTGACGGCTCGGACCTTGGCCGGATCGGCGCCATCGAGCCGGGCGTCGACCCAGTCGGCGTGGTCGCAAATCAGCCCGTCGCCGGCGTTTGTGACGAGCAGTTCCAGGTGCTTGACGCCGGCCACGTCCACCCGGACGGCCTTGGGTCCGTCGCCGAGGCGCATGACACCGCTTTCCCAGACCACCTTGCCGTCGGCGAGAACCTTGAAGACGACGCTCGCCTTGGCGGCACTGGGCCGGCCGCGGACCTCGTCGTCGACGCCGACCTTGGCGGCAAAGGTTTTGGCCCCGCCGTCGAGTCGGATAACGAACCGCCCCGGGGCGTGCGTGCCGATACCGCGGTCGAATCCCTGGCCCGCGATCCGAAGCGGGGCGCCGCCGAGCGCGAGGTTCCGCTGGGGCGTGTTCCACCCGCACGTTGCCTTCGAGAGGTCCAACGTGTCGAGCCAGACCGTCTCTTCGGCGGCACATGGGCTCCACAGCGCGGCCGCGAGTAGGGGCAAGAGCACAATGCAGCGGAGGTGGTTCATGGGTTTTGGGGTCCAGGGATGCAAGCCGTTACGAGAAAGAGCAGACCAAGGGGAACCCCCTCGGCACCGTGCGGATCAAGGCGTGTATGTCTCTGTCTCCGGCGTGGCCCGGTTCCCGGTCTGATTTTCGCCCTCTTGAACGCTGCCCGCCGGGCGAGGTTCCTGTTTCTTATCGAGATTGGGGAGGTGCTCTCTGACGCCGCCGCCCCCGGCGCGGCGGCCTGAAAAGAGCGACACGAGCAGCAGCGCGACAGAAAGCAGGCCCGTGGGGCTCATCGCTCGTCTATCCAGACGGTCATGGCTCCGGCGCCGCGGTTTGCCCAGGCATAGTAGGGCACGGCCGTGAGGTCCACGTGCCGCTGCCGGCTGTCCTTGCCCGTTGTGCGGAGGACCGTCACCCCGCCCAACACGCCCGCCCTGTGTTCGGGCGTCAACTCGGCCTCGCGCGGTAGCGAGACCTTGAGCACATCGACCTCGGAGTGGTCCACCGCCTCCAGGCAGAAGACGATGGGCCCCCGCGCGAGCGCCACCTTACCCCGGTCGGCCTCGACGTTCTCATGGGCGTACACCCGGTGGACCGGCATCGGCAGGTCAAGTTCGACCACGTCCCCGGCCCGCCAACGACGTTGCAGGTGCAGGTAGCCGTCATCCCGCAGCGAGGGATCGGCCGCTTGGCCGTTTACCTTCAGCTCGACCGGTGGGACATCGGGGTCGGCGAAACGGTACAGGTCGCTGGGAACGGGCCGGCCCATCGCCCAGCTTGGGACTCGCAGACACAGGGTGAATTCGGCCGGCTGATTCGGGGCGACCGTCAGCCGCACGCGGCCGTCCCACGGGTAGTCGGTCTGCTGTGCCAGCGTGACCGTTGCATTATCATCCATCTTGATCACGGCCTCGCCGGCGAGGTAGAGGTTGACGTACACCCGCCGTTTGCCGCGGGCGTACGCCAGCCCGCCGACCTGCGGGATGATCCGCGTGAGGTTCGTCGGGCAGCAGGCCAGCCCAATCCAGGACCGCCGTTGCCGGTTGCCTTTGCTGGCCAGCGCGTTCTGGTAGAAGAAGGCGTCGCCGGCGATCGAGATGCCCGAGAGCACCCCGTTGTACAACGTCAGCTCCATCACGTCGGCGTACCTGGCCTGCCCTTTGAGCAGGTTCATCCGGTGCTGCCAAAGCACGTGTGCGATGGCTGAGCACGATTCACAATAGGCCGACTCGTTGGGCAGCAAGTACGGATCGCCAAAGCCCTCATCGTGATACTGGGCCGTGCCGATGCCCCCGGTAAGGTACATCTTGCGGCTCACCACGTCGCGCCAGAGATGATCCAGAGCCAACTCGTAAGCCGGGGCGCCCATGAACCGGGCGATGTCGGCCATCGCCGAGTACACATACCCGGCCCGGACGGCGTGGCCGACCGCCTCGTGCTGCTGTGTCAGCGGCTTGTGGTCCTGCATTCGGCCGTTGCGGATGCTGTTGCGGGCACGCCGAACGGTGCGGCGCTGATCCTGGGTCAGCGGTGGTTCGAACGTCGGCAGTTCCGTCGAATCGCGGCTGGGGTCAAAAGGCCTGCGCTCCCGCCCGTGCGCATGCCCGCGTTCGTCCAGGAAGAACCGCGCGAGCTCCAGGTACCGCCGCTCGCCCGTGGCGCGGTAGAGTTTGACGAGGGCCAGCTCCACCTCCTCGTGCCCGCCCACGTCGTACCGCTTGACGGGCCCGAAGACGCCGTCGATGTGGTCCGCGAACCGCCTCGCCGCGTCGAGCACCTTCGCCTGCCCGGTCAGTCGATGATGCTCGACCGCCATCTCGAAGAAGTGGCCCGCATTATACAATTGGTGCTCCAACCGCAACGTCTCCCACCGCTTGTCGGAGTCCTTGACGATGTAGCACGAGATCAGGAACCCGTCCTCTTGCTGAGCGGCCAGGATGCGGTCGACAATGCCTTCCATGCGCCGGCGCAACGTGGGGTCGTCTCGATGCTGGAGCGAGTACAGTGCGCCTTCCAGGGCCTTGTGAAGGTCCGAGTCGAAGGCATGGTGGCCGCGGAGCGGTCCGTCGAACACCCCTGCCGCCTTATCGAAATTGGTCACGTGTCCATCCGCCTCCAGGCAATTCAGCGCGTGGGGAACGGTTACCTCGCGATGGGTCTTCAGCCGTGGGCCCCAGAACCCGCCACGCGGCTCCACTCGCTCGTGACTCACCTCTTGGAGCCCGCGCGATGCGCCGGGCCCGGCCCACGCGTTGGCGCCCGCAACGTTCAGCGCCAGGATCATCAACAGCGTTCCGGATCGGCAAGACGGTTCACAACGCATCGCTATGTCTCCTGACGGCTTGGGCGAAAGCGGCGGGCACGCCCCGCGTGCCGTCGCCCCGTGCCGCGCCGTTCACCGTATCGTAGCAGGGCGACTCCGTGTGCGGTAGACGGATCTCTGCCGTTATATGCCGGCACGGCTTCCAAGATGAGCCTGGCGGGCTGCGCTCCGACACGACCCGGCCTGTTGCAGGAAGCCACCCTTGCCCGGGGGTCCTTGGCGGCGTTCCGCGCGGTTGCCCAGGCGGGCTCACGCGCCGCGCGCGTGCGCTCGGCACGTGGCACGGACGGCGGAAAAAGAGCAGACCTCAAGGCGGGATTGTCGTATACTCACGCGGTCGGAATGACCCGTAACCCCGAAGGAGGTACTGCCGATGCAAGATTCAAAAGGACGCGAGAAGGATAGGACCGTGAAGCAGCGCGGTATGGCGCGGCGCGAGTTCCTGAAGTCGGCCGCGGCGGTGGGGGCCGGGCTGGTTATCCTGCCGAGCGGCGTGGTCTCGGGCGCCGACAGCCCGAACAACAAACTCAACATCGCCATGATCGGCACGTGGGGGCGGGCGGGCGCCCACTTCGGGACGGCCTCGAAAGAGAACATCGCCGCCCTCTGCGACGTCGATGCCAACCACCTGGCCCAGGCTGCCCAGAAGTTCCCCAAGGCCCAGACGTACGTCGACTGGCGCAAGTGCCTGGAGCAGAAGGACCTCGACGCCGTTATCTGCTGCACCACCGACCACACGCACGCGTTCATCGCCGCTTGGGCCCTGAATCGCGACCTGCATCTCTACTGCGAAAAGCCCATGGGCATCACGGTGAACGAGGTGCGCCTGCTCCGCGAGAAGTACCTCGCCAAGAAAGACAAACTTGCCACCCAGCAGGGGACGCAGCGGCACTCGCACCCGAACTTCAACCGCGTGCGCGAACTCATCCGCGACGGCGCCGTCGGCAAACTCAGCGCCGTCTGGGCCTGGGGCAACCGCCAACTCCGCGCCGGCGGGTACCTGCCGGGCGAAGGCATTCCGCCCAAGACGCTCAACTACGACCTGTGGCTCGGCCCGGCGCCGTACCATCCCTACAACAAGGGCTACTTCAGCCGGGGCCCCGGCGCCAACTGCCTGAGTTGGAACATGTTCTGGGATTTCGGCACCGGCCAGATCGGCGACATGGGCAGTCACACCATGGACCTTGCCTGGAACGCCCTCGATGCCGGCCTGCCCACGACCGCCGAGGCCACGGGCGATAAGTTCAACCCCGACGTCGTGCCCGTTCGCATGACCAGCACCTGGGACATCCCCAAGAACGACTGGCGGCCGGACATCAAGGTTACCTGGTGCATGGGCGGCGACATGCCGAAGTCTCCCATGAAGTGGATCGACCTTAACAAGATCGGCCACGGCGCCATGTTCAAGGGCGACAAGGGCTTCGTGATTGCCGATTTCCGCACGTGCAGCCTGATGCCCTACGGCAAAAACTGCGACCTGAGTTACTGGGCCAAGCGGCCGAACGACAAGATCCTCCCCGACATGGGCCACTTCCAGGAGGACTGGCTCAAATCCTGCAAGGACCCCAGCCGCAAAACCGCCTGCGACTTCGAGTACTCCGGCAACATGATGGAGATGATGTTGCTGGGGCTGGCGGCCTACCGCGTCGGCAAGAAACTCGAGTACGACGGCAAGGCCGGCAAGATCACGAACCTCCCCGAGGCCAACAAGTACCTCACCAAGGACTACCGAAACGGCTGGACCCTCGACGGATAGCCGGAGGGGGTTGCATCAGGGTGCCCTGAAGGGCATTGGTCCGAACCGTGAATCTGGAAGGAGTCACCGCGGATGCGCAAGCAAATACCGACACAGACGGGCGCCATGCCGAGACGCCATTTCCTGAAAACCGCGGCGGCGGCGGGCGCAGGGCTGGTCATCCTGCCCAGCGGTGTGGTCTCGGGCGCGAGCAGTCCGAGCAACAAACTCAACATCGCCATGGTCGGCGCAGGCGGGCGGGCGCGGGCCCACTACGGAACCGCGGCGAAGGAGAACATCGCCGCCCTTTGCGACGTCGACGCGAACAACCTCGCCAAGGCCGCCACCAAGTATCCCAAGGCCAAGACCTACGTCGACTGGCGCAAGTGCGTCGACCAGAAAGACCTCGACGCTGTCATCTGTTGCACCACCGACCACACGCACGCGTTCGTTTGCTGCTGGGCCTTGAATCGCGACCTGCACGTCTACTGCGAAAAGCCCATGGGCATCACGGTGAACGAGGTGCGCACGGTGCGCGAGAAGTACCTGGCGAAGAAGGACAAACTCGCCACCCAGCAGGGGACGCAGCGGCACGAGTATCCGAACTTCAATCGCGTCCGCGAGTTCATCCGCGACGGCGCTGTTGGGGAACTCAAGGCCGCCTGGGCCTGGGGTAACCGCAAACTGCCGCGCGACGGCTATCTGCCGGGCGAGGGCATAGCGCCCAAGACGCTCAACTACGACCTGTGGCTCGGCCCGGCGCCGTACCACCCCTACAACAAGGGCTACTTCCGCGGGTGCCTGGGGTGGAACATGTACCGCGACTTCGGCACGGGCCAGATCGGCGACATGGGCGCCCACACCATGGACCTCGTCTGGAACGCCATCGACGCCGATCTTCCCACCACCGCCGAGGCCTCCGGCGAGAAGCATAACCCGGACATCGTGCCCGTCCGCATGACCGCCACCTGGGACATCCCCAAGAACGACTGGCGGCCGGACATCAAGGTTACCTGGTGCATGGGCGGCGACATGCCGAAGTCCCCCATGGGGTGGCTCGACCTCAATAAGATCGGCCACGGCGCCCTGTTCAAGGGCGACAAGGGCTTCGTCGTTACCGAGTTCACGAAGATGGTGTTTGTTCCCTACGGCAAGAACTGCGACCTGAGCTACTGGAACAAGCGGCCGAACGATGCGATCCTGCCCGACCTGGGCCACTTCCAGGAAGACTGGCTCAAGGCCTGCAAAGACCCCAGCCGGAAGACCGCCTGTGACTTCAAGTACTCCGGCGACATGATGGAGATGATGTTCCTCGGCCTCGTGGCCCATCGTGTCGGCAAGAAACTCGCCTACGACGGCAAGGCCGGCAAGGTCACCAACGTGCCGGAGGCCAACCAGTACCTCACCAAGGACTACCGCAACGACTGGGTGCTGGACGGGTAATCCGGCAGCATCGCAGACGCATTCCGCGCGGTGGGTTTCCCGACCCACCGCGCTTCATTGCGCGGGCACCACGGTCGGCCGTGCATCGCGCGGCGGGTACGGAGACCCGCCGCGCGGGATGTTGCCCGATAGGTTACTCGGCCGGCGTCAACTCGAGTTGCCAGAGATTGACGGCCTTCCACTTGCCCTTGACCGGCCGAGCGACGACCTCGTGCGTGCCCGGCTTCTCGAACGTGACGGCGCCGGCGTCTACGGTCTTCCGGTCGGTCCACGACCCGGTCTTCGGGACGGCGACGGTCAGGGTCTTGCCGGCGGCTTCGATGGTCATGTGGCTCGCGCCGGTCGTGGCGACGACCGCCCGGATCCGGTACGTCCCCTTCTTCGGAATCTCGACCTTCCAGACGGCCTTGGAGTCGTCGTGGTTCCAGTGGCCGATGTTCTTTGTGTCACCGCCCTTCGATTCCAGGCGGAGGCTCCTGCCGGTGAGTCCCGCCTCGGTGGCGTCGAGCAGGAGGTCCTTGCTGAGGGTGGGCTTGGTGGACCGCGCCGGACCGCCGCCCGCCGCGGGCGCCTCGCCGATGGCCGCCTTCGGGCTGAGCGATGTGGTCAGCCCCGTCAGTTTGAAGGCGTAGGCGTGTTCGCACGGCAGGTCGGCTTTCTTGACGGCGGACACGTTGATGACGAGTTGTTTGTCGGCGTTGACGGAGTAGGGCAGGGACCCGTCGCGGCCGAGCAGCGTTACCTTGCCGCCCGCGTCGCCGTCCACCTGGACGGCCGTCAGCGTGAGCGCGTCGTCCTCCGGCCACCCCAGCGCGACGGCGTAGACGGCCTTGCCGTCCTTCGAGCGGGTGTAGCGGAGGTCCTTGGCCGTGTAGGTGACGTGGCCGACGAACCCGCCGCCCTTCCGCAGGCGCGTGGGCCCTTCGCCGAAGGCCAGCCAGGGGCGGGTATCGAAGATCGCCTCGCCGCACGTCCGGAGCCATTTGCCCATGCCCAGGAGGACGTTCTGCTGGACCTCGGGGATGCTGCCGTCCGCCATCGGCGAGATGTTCAGCAGCAGGCACCCGTTTTTCGAGACGATGTCGATGAAGTCGTGCAGCACTTTGGCCGTGGACTTGATCTTCAGGTTCGTGGTGTAGCACCAGGAGCCCATGCTGATGGTGTCGTCGGTGAGCCAGCAGAAGTCGGTGAGGCGGTTCATGCGGCCCTTCTCGAAATCCTCGACGGCTACCTCGGCCGGGTAATCGTGCCCCTTGGTGGTGACGACGACGTCCCGCCCCCACTGCTTGGCCTGGTTGAAGTAGTAGGCGAGGAACCGCTGGTGATACGGGTCGCCGATATCCTCCAGTTTGCCGTCGAACCAGATGAGGTCAGGCTTATACTTATCGATAGCTTCGCCAAGTTTCGTGAGCCAGATCCGGTTGAACAGGTCCTCCGAGACGTTGGCGTACAGCATGCGGAGTTCGGGGTCGGTCGTATGCGTGGGCCAGTTGGGCTCGTCCTCGGGGCGGGGGTACCAGTTGCGCGTGCGGGCGTGGTGGAACGTGGTGACGAACCGCATGCCGCGGGCTCGAATGGCCTTCTCGAGTTCGCCGGTGATGTCGCGCCCGGGCCCCTTGTCGGCGGCGTTCCAGGGGGTGATGGCGCTGTCCCACATCGAGAAGCCGTCGTGGTGTTCGCACACGGGGCCGGCGTAACGGGCGCCGGCCTTTTTCAGGAGGTCGGCCCAGGCCTCGGCGTCGAACTTCTCGGCCTTGAACTTCGGCACGAAGTCATGGTACCCGAACGTGTCCGGCTCGCCGTACGTCTCGGCGTGGTGCTTGTAGACGGACCGCCGGCCCGACGTCAGGTGCATGTTCCGCGGGTACCATTCGCTACCGTACGCCGGCACGCTGTAGACGCCCCAGTGCCAGTAGATGCCGAACTTGGCATCGCGGAACCACTCGGGGGCGGCGTCGTGGCGCTTCAGGTCGTCCCAGTCGGCCTTGTACGGTCCCTCGGCCACGCCCTTATCAACCGTCTGGAGTTGCTTCTGGATGGCGTCCTGGTACTCCTTCGGAATCTCGCTTGCCCCGGACGTGGCGGCAGACAGTATCAGGCCGCAGCCGGCGACGAGAGCGAGTGCCGTAACGTGGGCCATTCGGCATCGCATGATCATGGATTCGACTCCTGGCAGTGTGCGTAATGGCAACCGTGCAGCGGGGCCGGACCGCGCCGGCCTTCCCCAACCCTTCACTATCCACAGGAGGACGGCCATGTCAATCCTCTGTTTCGCCGGACCGCGCCAGGCCGGTTGCGGCTTGACCCGCGCACCGTTCTGCCCGTAGCATGACGCCTCGGCAACGCCTGGCGCCGTCGAATCAATCGAACGACGTCTGGCACGACTCCTGAACGCGGGAGGTGCCCGTCGCGGGGCTCAAGGACGGCGTTCTCCGGACAGCGCCGCATTGGTGCCATGGAAACCATTCCGGCGATTCTCGACTACGCGGTTCAGCGGTACGGCGACCGGCCGGCCCTGGCGCAGCACGGGGGCCCATCCGCGCCGGCCTACACGTACCGGGAGGTCGGCCGGCTGGCGCATGCGGCTGCGGGGCGGCTGGCCACGTACGGCGCCCGGCATGGCACGGCCGTGGCCCTGCTAGCCGAGAACCGGCCCGAATGGGGCATCGCTTACTTCGCCGTCCATCTGGCCGGAGCGGTGTGCGTGCCAATTGACACGCGCCTCCACGCCGAGGAGATTCGCCGCATCCTCCAGCGCAGCCGCACGCGAGTGCTCCTCGTGTCCCGGGCCCTGGAGTCCCTTGGCCGGGAGGCAGCCGGTCCCCTGGACGGCGCGGAGATGCTTATTGTTGATGCCCTGCTGGCCGAGGCGGCACGCGAGGGGGCGCCGGACGGCCCCACGGACGCACGCCCCGACGTTTGCGGCTCGGATGTGGCGGTCCTCTCGTTTACCTCCGGCACGACCGGCGCCAGCAAAGCCATCGTTCTAACGCACCGGAACATCGCGTCGAACGCGTCTGTGGGCTGCGACCGGATGGACATTTCGGCCGAGGACCGGTTGCTGTCGATTCTGCCGCTTAACCACCTGTTTGAGCAGACGGCCGGGCTGCTTGTTCCCCTGATCGCCGGGGCGAGCGTGACGTATCCGGGCACGTTGAACCCGCGGTCTATCATGGCGGCCATGAGTGCGTCGCGGACCACGATTGCCCTGGTGGTGCCGGCGGTGGTTCGGTTGTTCCGCAAACGGATTCTGGCCGCGGCGGGGGCCGACGGCAAAGGGTGGCTGTTCGCGCTGAGCCGGGGCCTGAGCCGGGCAGGGGGGCGGCTTGGCGTGCCGCTTGGCGGGCGGCTGTTTCGCCGGGTCCACGAGGCGTTCGGTGGGGCGATGCGGTTCTTCATCTCGGGCGGGGCCCCGCTCGATCCCGAGGTCGCTCGCTTCTTCGCCGACCTGGGGATTCCCATCCTCGAAGGGTACGGCTTGTCGGAAGCCTCGCCCGTGGTCAGTTGCAACACGTTGGGCGAGCGGGCTGTCGGGTCGGTCGGCCGGCCGCTGCCCGGCGTCGAGGTCCGGATTGAGGCGGCCGGCGCGGGCGACGGCGTCGGCGAGATCCTTGTGAGCGGCCCCAACGTCATGGCGGGGTACTTCGAGGATCCCGCCGCCACCGAGCAGGTTATCCAGGGCGGGTGCCTCCGCACGGGCGACTTGGGACGCCTCGACGCCAACGGGTACCTGTACGTCGTCGGCCGGTCGAAGGACCTCATCGTGGGCGAGTCCGGCCGCAACGTTTACCCGGAGGAGGTCGAGGCGGCAATCCGCCGGTGCGGCCTCGTCCGCGAGGTCTGCGTTATGGGCTACTGCCTGCCCGGCGGGGCCGCGGTCGGCGAGGAGGTCGTTGCCCTCGTGGTGCCGGACACCGAGGCGCTGGAGGCGGCATACGGGGCTGACGCGGAGAATAGACTTCGCGCGGACGTTCGCGCCGTGTGCCGAGGCCTGCCGGCCTGGAAGCGTCCGCGGTACGTGGCGGTGTGGCCTGGCGAGTTTCCCCGCACGACGACGCTGAAGGTCCGCAAACACGCCATCCGTCAGCGGCTGGCGGACGTGCCCCTGACACCGCTGTAGAACCGGTTTCACAACGGGTTGCCGCGCGGCGGGTACGGAGACCCGCCGCGCAAACGCATGCAGAGGGTCGCCGGCTTGACAAATGCGTCCGCAGACGGTCTATTCATGAATCCGCTGGCCGTATCGGCCGTCTGCTTACGTGCGGCCGGCTGGCCGCGGCTTGGCATGGGGTCTCGCTGAACACACGTGAAAGGAAGATGGCATGAAAGCGCGTCTGAAACTCACCCGCCGGCAGTTTACCCAGTCCGTTGCGGCCGCGGCCGCCGTCACCGTGTTGCCGCGGTACGTCCTGGGCGGCCCGAAGTTCGTTGCGCCCAGCGAGACCGTTAACATCGCCATCATCGGGTGCGGTGGCCAGGGGCGGACCAACGCCCGGGCCCTGTTCAACCAGAAGGACGCCCGCATCATTGCCATTGCCGACCCCCGCGAGCAGGCCGACTACGGCCGTTTCTACTACAAGGGCGAGGCCGGACGCCTGCCCGTCAAGGCCGAGGCCACCAAGCGGTACACCAAGGATAACGCGTCCTACCAGTGCCGGGACTACCGCGACTTCCGGCAGATGCTGGATAAGGAGAAGGCGATCGACGCCATCCTCTGCGCCACGCCGGACCACTGGCACGCCTTCGTGACGCTGACGGCCATGCGCCGGGGCAAGCACGTGTACTGCGAGAAGCCACTGACGCACAACATTTACGAGGCGCGGACGGTGGCCAAGACGGCCACCGAAACGGGTGTCGCCACCCAGATGGGCAACCAGGGCCGAAGCAGCCGGTCCCATGCCGTCACGTGCGAGTGGATCTGGGACGGTGCCATCGGCACGGTGACCGAGGTCCACGCGTGGAGCAGCGCGGGCGGATGGGCCAAGGGCCGCGGCCGGCCCACCGACCGGCCGGCGGTGCCGGCGGGCTTCGACTGGGACCTCTGGCTCGGTCCGAAACCGGCCCGCCCGTACCATCCCGCCTACGCCCCGTACAATTGGCGGGGGTGGTGGGCCTTCGGCACGGGGGCCGTCGGCGACATGATGGTCCACAACATTGATCCCGCCATCGCCGCCCTGGAACTCGACAAGCGGCATCCCATCACGGTCGAGTGCCTGAAAACCGATTTCGTTGATAGCGAGGTCATTGCCTCGGGCAACCACATCCTGTGGCACTACGCCGCCGCAGCGGGCCGGCCCGCCCTGGACGTCCACTGGTACGATGGGAATCTGAAGCCGGAACGCCCCAAGGAACTCGAGGACGGCCGCAACCTGGGCGGGGGAGGCAACGGCGTCCTCATCATCGGCACGAAGGGCACCATCATGGGCGGCGGGTGGAGCAAGTCGCCACGCATCATCCCCGAACCGAAGATGCAGGCCTACCTCCAGGCCACCAAGGGCAAGACGCCCGCACGGACCCTGCCGCCCACCAAGGGCCCGCACCGCGACTGGCTCGACGCCTGCAAGGGTGGCCCGCCCGCCCGCAGCCGGTTCGAATACGGCGCCCGGCTCACGGAGTTCGTCCTTCTGGGCGACGTGGCCATCCGGGCCAAGCAGAAACTCCAATGGGACGGGCCGGCCATGAAGGTGAAGAACGTCCCGGCGGCCCAGGCGTTCGTCCAGGAGACCTACCGCCGGGGCTGGGACCTTGCGAAGGTCTGAGCCGTACCCATGGGCGCCTGCGCTCGGGAACCGGTAGAACCGCATTCCGTGAAAGGAAGCGCATGATGGTCCAGAACCTGAGAAGTGCCTCTCCCGTTCGGCTCCTTGGGCTGACGGCGGTGATGTTGGGTACGCTGCTGGCGGCCGCAGTCGTGGCCGGCGAAAAGCCCGAGGCGCCCAAGACCCACCCGGATACGTCCGGCTGGGCCAATCTCCTGGCCCCCGACCTCTCGAACGCCAACTACCCGAAAGGCGTGTGGTCGTTCGAGGGCGGCGTACTGACGGCCACTGAGGACAAGAACCTCTGGGCAAAGAAAGAGTTCGATAACTTCATTGTGGACTTGGAGTTCAAGACCGCCAAGGGCACGAACAGCGGCGTCATCGTTTACTGCTCCGATACGAAGAACTGGATCCCCAACTCCGCGGAGGTCCAGATTGCCGACGACTACTCCGAACAGTGGTCCTCCAAGCCGCGCACCTGGCAGTGCGGGGCCATTTTCGGCCACTTGGCCGCCAAGCAGAACAAACTCGTCAAGAAGCCCGGCGAGTGGAACCGCATGACCGTTACGTGCAGCGGCCCCATGATCCGCGTCATCCTGAACGGCAAGGAAGTTACGGTCATGGACATGCGGAAGTGGACGTCGGCCAAGAAAAACCCCGACGGCAGCGACATCCCCCCCTGGCTCAGCAAGCCGAAGGCCGATTTGCCCACGAAGGGCTACATCGGGTTCCAGGGCAAACACGCCGGTGCGCCCATCTGGTTCCGGAACATCAAGGTCAAGGTTCTTCCAGCCTCGTGACGGACCCGCCTGTGGGGACGGCCGCTGGAACCGCACCGCCGGGCAGGAGGATGACGCGCGCCGTCAGGCGCGTGCCGCCCGACGTCCGGTCCACGAAGATGCCCCACCGCATCCCGCCGTGGCTGGGCAGCGGATCGTACAGCACCAGTATGCCCGGCCGGCCCGGAATCGCCAAGCCCTTGGGACAGTAGACGTACGGCTCGCCCGAGGCAGGGCACACGGCAGGTGTGGGGTGGGCCGGATCCAGCGGCGGCATGGCGTCGAACGTCTCGGGCAGACGCCCGTGGAGCGAGTAGTACAGTAGAAACCGGCCGGAGAGGTCGTGCAGCCGTTCGGCGCAGGGGTCGAGCTCAAGGCTCGGCCGGCGGACCTCCGGCACGGTCGTCTTCGACTGGCATCCGACCGCCAGGGCCGCCAGGGCCAGAACGCCCGCAAGGCGCATCAGGCTACGGCTGCGTTTCATGGTCATCCTTTTTCGGTTCCGGCTCCAACGCCGGCGCCGGGTCCGGTTCCGGTTCCGGGTCCGGTTTCGGCGGCGTGGCGCCGCGTTGCATGGAATCGAGGTGCGTCTCGAACGCGCCCGATCCGCCGGCTTCCTGGACGGCCTGGATGTTGGCCGTTTCATCCTCGGACATGGCCGGCAGTTGCTCGGGCTGTTCGGCGACGTGCGGTGTCAGGAAGATCAGCAATTCGGTCTTGGTCTTGTCCTCGTTCGTGCTCTTGAAGAGTTCGCCGAGCAGGGGAATGTCGCCGAGGAAGGGCACCTTGCGTGTGGCTTCGATGATGCGGTCTTCCATCAGGCCGCCAATCACGATGGTCTGGCCGTTGTGGATCGCCACCTGGGTCGTTGCCGATCGCTTGGCGTAGACGGTGGCGTTGACGGTTTCGGAGATGGGGATGGTGGTGTCGGTAATGGTCGAGATCTCGGGCGTTACGTTCATGATGACCAACCCGTCGGGGTTGACGTGCGGCGTAACGGTCAGGATGATGCCGACGTCCTCGTATTCGATGGTGTTGATGGTTTGCCCGGTCTCGGTGGTGCGGCTGTTGCGGATGAACGGGACCTCCTGGCCGACGGTAATGGTGGCCTCCTGGTTGTCGCTGGCCAGGATGTAGGGGCGCGAGAGAACGTCCATGCGGCCCTCGCGCTGGAGGGCGTTGAAGGTGGCGGCGAGGTTCGTCCCCATGGTGGCGGTCACGAGGCCGCCCGGCCGTTCGTCCGTGCCGCCCAGGTCGCCGGTGACCTCGAGGTCCGCGCCATACTGGATGTTCAGGACCGAGAACTCGGTGCCCAGATCCAGTTCGTCCTCGTGCGTAACCTCGGCAATGAGGACTTTGATGAGGACCTGGCGAATCGCCGTGTCGAGTTCCGCCAGCATTTCCTTGAGGCGGTCGAAGTGTTTCGTAGGCGCCCGCACCAGCAGCGAGTTGGTGTCTTCGTCGGCCACGCAGTAGACCTGGCCGACGAGGTCGCTGGACGAGGCGGCCATCTGCTGGGTCGAACGCGTCCGGCTGAAGGGGCTTGTCCGACCGCCGGTTGACGTGGTGGAACGTGCGGTGCCGCCTGCCGTGGTGGTTTCGGAGAAGATGGCGTTGAACACCTCTTCCAGGTTGACGGCGTCGGCGTTTTTGAGGGGGTAGATGAAGAACGACTCTTCCTCGCTCGGGTTGGAGTCGAGTTCCTTGACGATGCCCTCGATGACCGCGAGTTGCTCGGGCGGGGCGCTTACAACAAGGGTGTTGGTGCGGTCGTCGGCGGCGGCGATGACCGTTTGCTCGCGTCCTTGGGCATCGCTCTCCCTGTCGCGGCTGCCGCGTCCGCCTCCCCGGTCGCCCCCCATGAAGGGGAAGGGGAATCGCCGGGTCGACTCGCCCGCCCGCGCATCCTCCTGCTCGAACAGTTGCGAGATCAGCTGCGCCGCGCTCGTGGCGTCGGCGTATTCCAACTGGAAGACCTTGATCTCGGCCTCGCCGGCCATGTGGTCGTCGAGCGCCCGAATGATTTCCACGATCCGCCGGATGTTGGCCTGCGTGTCCACGAGCACCAGCGTATTGCTGGCCGCGTTCGCCGACAAGGTTGCCGTCTCGGGAATGAGCGCGGCCAGGTCGGTTCGGAGTTTCGTGGCGTCTACGAACCGGACCGGAATGACCTGCGTCACAAGCCGGTCCGCGAGGGGGATTTGCTCGGGGTCGTTGCCCGAGAAGACGGGCAGGTTTTCGCGTGCGGCCTTTGCCAGCGAAACGACCTTCAGGGTCCGGCCCGTTCGGACGGTCGTGTAGCCCTTGTCCTTGAGGACCGAGTCGAGCAGACCCACCGCCTCGTCCGTGCTGATGGGTTGCCGGCTGATGAGGGTAATGCGGCCCTCGATGGGGGTTTCCTGGAGAATGATGAGGCCCGTTGCCTCGGACAGGTACTCCAGCACCGCGTGGACGGAGGCGTCCTTGAAGTTCAGTCGCAGAGGCCCGCCTGGTTCCATCGGCGGGGGCGGCGGCTCGGCGGGCTCGGTTGGCTCGTCCGGCTCGGGGGCTTCGGGTGGGGCTTCGGCCGGGGCTTCATCGGGCGGGGGCGCCGCTTCGGCGGGGTCGGTGGCCTCGGGCGTCGTTGCGGGTTCCTGGGCGGCTGGCGGTTGGGCGGGCGGGGGCGCGGCCTCGGCGCCGGCCGGTGGTGGCGCGCCCTCCGGAGGCGCCGGTTCGGCTGCCCGGACGGCAGGGCTTGCCAGCAGCGCCGCCAAGGCCAGAACCCATGCCAGGGTTATGGATGCGTTGGCCGGTCTGCGTGTGTGCGGGTTGCCCAATCGCGTTCGTTCCGCTCGCGAGGCGTTTGCGCGGATGGTCATTTGTTCAACTCCTGTTGGCGCCGTTGGCGCATGCGCTCGAGGATAGCGTTCAGGTCGGTGGCGCCGGCGGGTTCCGTCGCCGGGCTATCGGCGGATTGCGTCGTGCGTGGCGTTTCTTCGGTGGACGGCTTGTCGGCCTCTGGCCCCGATGCCTCGGGCTCGTCCGGCTTTGCGGGTGGAGGCGCCTCTGGCTTGGCCGCCGTAACCCGGGTGGGTAGCACCACCGTTTCGCCGGTCAGGCTTTCGCCAATGGCGATCCGCGTGACCGTACCGTTCGCTTCGTGCTCGACACTGTCCAGGGTGATGGTTTTCAGGAGGGCGCCGCCCACGGTGTCGCCGAGGCGAGCCCGAATGGTCTTGCCGGTCCCGGCGTCCTCGAAGAAAGCGACGAAGGCCTCCTTTTGCCGTGCCGTGCCCGTGAGAACGAAGCGCGGCCGGGTCGGGGCACGGGGCGTCTCGATGGGGCCCCGGTGCGGTGGGGCGGGGGCCCGCCGGCCGCGCATGAACATGTTGCGCTCCACGAGCACTCGGCACCGCTCCCACGAATCCTCGGACGCCGCAGCGCGAAGCCACGCCGTCGTCAGGGTCACCGACACGGCAGCGATGAGAAGCGGCGTTACCCGCTTGCGGATCGTGGCGGTTGTCACGCGTCGCCTCCTTCCGGTTCGGTGGCGTCTTCGTCGGACTCCTGCTCGGCTTGCGTTTCAGGCAGAGGCGTTGTTTCGGCTTCGTTCATGGGGTCGGTTTCCGTTTCAGCCTCGTTCTCGGGCTGCGGATCGGTTTTGGCGCCCGCTTCGGTGTCGGTCGTTGCCCCGGCTTCGCTCTTCTCCCCGGCCTCGGGCTGCGGCGGGGTCTCGAGCTTCCCGTTGGTGTCGCGCTTCTCCCCCGTGGTTTCGGGTTTCGTCTCGGTTTCGGCCCTGGTTCTTGCCGCGGCTTGGCCGGGCGCATAGAGGGTCGAGAGTTTGACCTGCAACGAGAGGTCGTCAGCGCCGTCTTTGCGGCTGGTGAGTTGGAGGCTTTCAACGCGCAAGGGGATGTTGGTCGTTTCGACGTGCCAGAGGAACCGCGAGACGGCCCGCATGGACCCCGTGCCCGTGGCCCGGAAATCGACCTTCGGCAGGATGGTTTCCTCGGTCGAGCGTTCCGGCTGGAGCGAGACGAGGTTCAGGCCGGCCTCGCCGGCCCAGCGGCCGAGGGCGTGGAGGATCTGACTCTCGGCCTCGCCCGCGTCAGGTTTGATGCCTTCCTTCAGCATGCGGCGCCACCGGGGTTCGACGACCCGCCGACGTTTCAGAAAGCTCTCGGCCCGGGTCATCTTCTGCATGAGCAGGGTCTTGCGGTCTTCGACCTCGTCCCACCGGTTCAGCAGGGGCGTCAGGGCGAACCGGTCCAGGACCAGGGCCCCCAGGACCACGGTTGTGACCAGCAGGATCAGGCGTTCCCGGCGGGAGAATGTCATAATCGGTCCTATTCGGTGAACCGGAAACTCAGGGCGAAGGCAACCTCGCGGCCGCCGCGGCCGGCTTCTCGCAGGTACAGGGGCATGACGTCGGTGAATCGCGCGTTGGCCTTCAGGCGGTCGAGCACGCCCAGGACCAGGGTTTCGCTGCCGGCCTTCCCGGCCAGGGTGCCCCGCATCTGTTCATCCATCCGGAGACTGGTGCTCCAGATTTCGCCCTCGGCAGGAAACGCCAGCGTTACCTCGCGCAGGCAGTCGAGAACGGGTGGCCGCCGGTGGTGCCACCCTCCCGCATGCGTGTGCTTGGCCACCACGTCTTTGGCGGCGGCGACGGTGTCGGCCTTCTCGACCAGCCAGGTCTCCAGATTGGCCACCTCGTGCTCGGCCAGCACGAGGTCGATCACGAGTAACCCGACGGCCAGAAGCGCGGCCGCGGCAACACCGATGCCCCAGCCGACCTTTCGGCCGATGGTCACTTCCCTTCGCGGGGCCAGGCGCGAATGCAGAAAGTCGATGGGCAGCGGCTGCCGCTTGAGGCCGGCCAAGGCCATCGCCGCCGCCGCCGAGTACTGGCTGCCATTGGCGGATGCGTCCGTTTGGCCGGGCCCTCGGGCTTCCTCCGACGTACAGAGCCGGGCCGACGTGCCGAGTCGGTGGCCGAGGGTGTTCCACGGGTCGAGGTTCCGGCCGGTTTCATCCCAGACGAGCAGTTCGCGGATCTGCTCGAAGGCGGAGTCGCCAAGCCGGGCGTACACGGCCCGGCGGGTTTCATGGGCGAGCGTGTTGAGCCAAAGGTCGGATGCCGCCGTGCCCCAGGCGTCTGGTGGAGCCGAGACGGCCAGCCGCCACAACAGGATGAGCCCGCCGGGCGACCGCATGGCCAGTTCCACACCGCCCCGGAAGACGTGCAGGACGAGGCGGTCGGCCAGCATCAGGCCGTTGGCCGAGTCGGCCAGGGTCATCGTGGACGACGTCAGGCCCGTCACGGTCAGGCCGGCCGCCCGGGCCGTGGCCACGAGGTTGTCCACGTGTTGCCGTGGCGCCGCCACGAGCAGGGCGGTTGGCTTGTCGTTTTCGCCGGAGCCGGCCGCGTAGTCGAACACGAGGTCCTTGCGGTCGGAGGCAAACTCGCGTTCGACGGCCAGCGTCAGGATGCGGGCGACCGCGTCCTGAGACCCGGGGGGCAGGTTCGTCTCGCGGGCCACGAAGCGGCTGGCGTCGAGCCCCATGACGCAGCGCGACGCAGAGAACCCCTCCTTGCGGAGAAAGTCCTTGAATGCCTTGCCCAGACGGTCGGCCTCCTTGGGGCCGATGCCGTCCGGAAAGACGAACTCCGCGGCGCGGCGGACGTGGACACCGCCCTCGGCCCCGGCCACCTCGACGGCGGTGACCGACCCTTTCGCAACGGCCAAACCCAGCATTCGGCGGCTTCCGAGCATCCTACGGGGTCTCCTGATACGTGCTGGTCAGGACGTTCTCGAGTGCCTCGCCCGCCCGGAGCATGCTGATGATGTCGGGCGAAAGCGGCCAGCCCAGGTGCGTCAGATCCTGCCGATACACGAGGCGGGCGGGGCTTTCGGCCGCATCCACGACGATGCGGCACCGCCGGAACGCACGACCGTCGGCACTGACCGACACGATGTCGGCCGAAAACTGGTACGACAGAATCGTGATGTAGGAGCCGATGGCAACGGCTTTCTCCTGGGGCAGGGCGTCGGCCACCCAGGCCACGTCGCCCGGCTCGGCTTCGTCGTCGGATCGGGCGGCTATCAGGGCGGCGGCGTCGGCTTCGTCGAGGTCCGGCAGGCACAGCAACACCTCGCGGCAGGCGGTGTTGATATTCACCCGCCCCTCGAGTGTCTTGGCATTGTCGGTGGTGACGTGGTCGGCGATGGTCAGGAACTCCTCGTTGGTCAGGCCGCTGCGGAGGTAGAAGTCCAGGATGTTCTTGAACGGGCGGCCGCTCATGGTGCGCGACATGACCTCCGCCAGGCGATCGTCCGACACGGCGTCGTCGAGGATGTCGGAGAGTTCCCGGCCCCTGGCCTGGTTAACGTTCACGCGTTGCTCGCCGTCGTCGTCAACGTTGGGTTCGTGGGTGTAGACGGTTACGAGATCGTAGATGCCGCGGTCCAGGTACCCGTCGCGGTTGTCGATGGGGTCGCTGGCGTCGGCGTCGTTTTCGTTTTCGTCGAGGATGCTGTTGCGGTTGACGTCTTCGCCGAAGAGCAGGTCCTCGGTCATGAGGTAAACGAGGAGGAGTTCCTCGACGGTCTCAAACGGGGCGTTCTTGCAATCATAGGGGTCCGGCAGGAGCAGGTAGTACTCGCTCTCGGCCCCGCCTTCGGTCAGTTCGGTGTCTTCGTCGCGCCAGTCGAGAATGGCGGCCGGCACGTCGACCGTCATGTCGGGCAGTTTGGCGAGCATCTCCTCGGACGCCTTGTTGAGGTTGATCTTGCCGGCCTCGTCGGTCAGGCCGAAGGCGTACGTCTGGTCATCGTCGCGGTCCGTGCAAAGAATCCAGAAGGCCCCGTTGCCGACCTGGGCGCCGTCGCACTGCAGGTCGGCGGCGTCGGGCACTTGGCCACCCAGGCCGTCGACACAGGCGATGACGTACTGGATGGCGCCCAGCTCGACGGCAGCTGCCTGGTCCGCCGCCAGGCGGTTGGCCGAGCACAGCCCTTCGATGCGCATCGTGTGAGCCAGAACCAGAACCAACCCGGTCAGGACGATCAGGATACCGAGCGTTACGATGAGGACGGTGCCCGGCGCCCGCGGGCGCCGCGGGGCGGCACGGCAAGGTGCGCTAACGGGTTGGCTCGGGCGGCGGGTCAAAACAGGGGTACCTCCATGGCCGCGCCGGGCTCGATGGCGCTGCACGGCACCAGGAACACACGCGAGGTGTAGTAGCCTTTGGCGGCTGCATCGGTTACGCCCTCGGGGTCATCCTCGGGCACCAGGGTGAGCGTTACCTCGACGGCGGCCGGCAGTTGGTTGTCCTGGGTGGTGGAGTCCCAGGTGTCCAGCCAGTCGATGCCGTCGAAATACCGTATCGCGAACGAACGGATGCCGCGGCAGAGGGTTTCTTCGTCCGGGTCCGGCGTGGTGGGTGCCAGCAGGTTTGTGGTGACGCGGCGCAGAAGCAGCAGGCCGGAGCCGTCCGGGTCTTCCTCGCACGCGAACTCGACCATATGGATGTCGCCGGTTCCGATTTCCGGCATGGTTGCCGAGGCCGTGGCGTGCAGGAGGATTGAATCGGCCGTCTGGCCGGTGGCGCCGGTGCCCGGTTCGCCGAGGAACGCGCCCGCCAGGATACCGGCGGGGATGACGGCGGCCTGGATGTCGGCCCGCAGGATGTCCAGGGCAACCTCCAGTTTCCGCACGTTTTCCACCGTGGTCATGGCGCTGCGCCGAGCCCGGAACGCAATGTGCAGCGTGGCATAGAGCGAGCCGGCCAGAACGGCCATGATTGCCACCGCCACTAACATCTCGAGCAGCGTGAACCCGCGGCCGCGCCGTGGCGTCCGGCGGCTGGGCCGGCCGGCCATGGCGGGGGCGGGTGGGCCGGCTCGGTGCGGCCGGAACGCGCCAGGTTCGAGGTTGCTCTTACCGCGCCGCATCGGACGTTTCCGTGTAAACGAGTGTACTCAGGGCAACGCCGTGGTCCCGCGACCGGCGGGTCCAGGTGACAAAGACGTCGAGTTGGGAGAGACGCGCGTCTTCCCATTCCATGACTTGGGCGGTCCATTGGTACTCGGGCCAGTCATCGCCGAAGTCGCCGTCGAGTTCGGCGTCGTACCATTGGCCTGTGGCCACCAACTCGGCCAGTTTGGTCTGGGCCAACGCCGCCGCCTCTGCCTGTTGCTCGGCGTGGGTCGCCGCTTCCAGGCACAGCACGATGCCGTGCACCAACACAGGCAGGACGATGCCAATAAGCGCAAGGGTGGCCAGGAGTTCCACGATGGTGAACGCCCGGCGCGCGCCGGCCGTGCCCGGGAGTGTTTGCATGGGGCTCATGGCGCGACCTCGTTCTGCGGCGTCACGATTCGGAAACGCTCTGCCACGGAGAGGCACGTGACGTAAAGGATCCGGCCGTCGGTTTCCTGGAGTTCGATGGTGGCCTCGTCGCATCGGCCGTCGGGGTAGAATTGGATGAACGGCGTCTCGTCGTCGGTCTCGGGCCCGTCCAGCGTCACGGTGACGCCGTCCGGAAAGCGAAAGCCTCGGCCATAGGCGGTCTGGGGTTGGATGAATGCGCCGGCCTCCTGAAACGTGAGCCAGTAGACCGCCTCCTGGGTATCAACGTTCAGTCGCCAGATGCAGGCCTGGGTGGCGGCCTGCGAGCGGGCCAGGTGCGTCAGCGCCAGCAGGTGGTTGGCGGCGTCGGTGGTTTCCCGGCCGTGGGCGAATCGCCGAAGCGACGGCGCCGCCAAGGCCAGCACCGTGCTGATGAGGACCAGAACGACAATGAGTTCGAGCAGCGTGAAGCCGCGGACACAGGAGCGGGTCACAGGGACACGCTTCCAGGGCCATGGACCTGCCGTCGACCGCTTGGCCAACCAACGTCGGGTGGCCACGCCGGTCGCCGTGTCGGGTTGCGGCCGGGTAGTGTCAGCGTTCGGACCAATTGTCGACATCATCGTCGCCGCCGTTCTGTCCGTCGGGCCCGTAGGAGTTCAGGTCGTAGGAATCCCTGTTGTTCTGGCCCGGGCACCGGTACACGTACGGATTGCCCCACGGGTCTTTTGGGATACCCCGCTTGATGTAAGCCCCCTTCCAGTCGAGGGCGTTGCTGGGCTGGTCGATGAGTGCCGCGAGGCCTTCCTGGGTGGTGGGGTACCGGCCGCAATCGACCTCGAAGGAGTCGAGGGCAAGTTCGAGGTTGGCAATGTCGACGCGGGCGGCGGTCTCCTTGGCCTGCTGGGATCGGCGCGTAAACTTCGGCACGACCATGGCGGCCAGGGCCGCCAGGATTGCCAGGACCAGCAGCAACTCGATGAGCGTGAAGCCGGAGCGGCGCCGCGGCCGTTCGCCAGGCCGGTTCGAGGGTCGATGGGGTCTTCCGTTCATCGCGTTATCCTCTCAACGAATGTATTCCTGAAGCGTGAATACGGGCAGCAACATGCTGATAACGATTGTGCCGACGACGCCGGCCATGATGAACAGGAGCGCCGGTTCGGCCAGGGCAACGAGCATGCGCAGGCGCCGGTCGAGTTCGCCCTCGTACACGCCGGCGAGGCGGTTGAGTTCGGTGTCGAGACGCCCGCTTTCTTCGGCGACGGCGATCATCTCGACCGCCGAGGCCGGGAACAGTTGGCGGTTGCCTGCCAGGCTCCGGGCCAGCGGCCTGCCTTGCTGGACCTGCTCGATGGACGCGCCGACGGCATCGGCGAGCGTCTGGTTGCCAATGGCCTCCCGCGCGACCTTGAGCGAGGCGACGAGCGGAACGCCTGCCTCCAGCAGCGTGCCGAGCATTCGGCAGAAGCGGACCAGCGCAAACCGGGCCAGCACGAGTCCCAGCAAGGGGCTGGCCAGCAGGGCACGCTCGGCCCCCAACCGACCGGCTGGCGATGCCAGCACCCGTCGGACCAGAATCACCAGCAGCACCATCCCCGCCAGGATTAACAGACCGTACTGCGTGATGAACATGCTGATGGCCACCACCGCGCGGGTCAGGGCAGGCAGGTTTTCTCCGAAGTTGCCGAAGATCTGTGCGAACCGCGGGATGAAGTACGTCAGCAGAAACACGAGCACGCCTGTTGCCAGGACCGCGAGGATGGCCGGATACACGAGCGCGCTGCGGACCCGGCCCTTGAGGTCGCGTTCGCGGGAGCGGAAGTTGGCAATCTGTTCCAGGACGACGTCCAGGAACCCGCCCGTCTCGCCGGCGCGGACCATGGCCACCTGCACGGGCGGAAACGATCGCGGAAACTTGCTGAGGGCGTCGGCCAGGGCTGTACCGCCCGCCACGTCGGTGTGAATGGCCGTCCATTGGTTTCGGGCGGTCTGCTGCGAGGCTTCCCGTGCCAGAATACTCAGGGCCCGGCTCAGGGAAACGCCCGCCGCCAGCAGGTTGGCCAGTTCGCGGTTGAACGCCTCGACCGATGCCTGGGATACCCGGCCGGTCACGCCAAACAGGCTCGTGCGGCCAGACGTCTTGTCCTCTTGCTCGACCACGCTGACGGGGACGAAGCCGCGCCGAACCACCTCCTCCAGGGCGGCCGACCGGTTGGCTGCCGGTACGGTGCCGGAGGCCTTCCGGCCGTCCTGCCCGATGGCTTGGTATGTGAAAACTGGCATGGGTCCGTGGTTTCCGGTCTGTGCGTCGGGCTATCGTTCAGGGCGTTGGCGCGGGTCCGGTGCGGTTCAGGCCGCCATTGCCGTCAAACCGTTCGTCTTTGGTAACGCGGAGCACCTCGGCGAGTGTGGTCTTGCCGGTTTTGACCAGCCGCCACCCGTCTTCGCGGAGGCTCTTCATGCCCTCGGTAACGGCCTGTTTGCGGATTTGGCCGGCCGAGACGCGTTCCAGGATCATCGTGCGAATCGACTCGCTGATGTTCATGACCTCGAAAATGCCGGTGCGGCCCAGGTAGCCACTGCCCTGGCACTGCCGGCATCCTCGGCCTCGGTGGAGCCGCTCGAGTGTCGGGTCGCCGAACTCGGATCGGAGGGCATCCAAGTCGTCCGGGACGAAGGTGTCGCGGCAGTGCGGACAGACGAGCCGGACCAGCCGCTGGGCGAGCACCAGTTCCAGGGAGGAGGCGACGAGAAACGGCTCGATGCCCATATCCACGAGGCGCGTCAGCGCACCGGGCGCGTCGTTGGTGTGCAGCGTGGAGAACACCAGGTGCCCGGTCAGCGAGGCCTGGACGGCGATATCCGCGGTTTCGATGTCGCGGATTTCACCGACGAGGATCACGTCCGGGTCGTGCCTCAGGATGGACCGCAGGCCCCGCGCGAACGTCATCCCGGCCTTGGTTGCAATCTGGATCTGGTTGATCCCGCGCAGGTGGTACTCGATCGGGTCCTCAATCGTAACGATCTTGCGTTCGATGTCGTTGATGCGCGAGAGGCCCGCGTACAGCGTGGTTGTTTTGCCACTGCCCGTCGGGCCGGTTACGAGGACAATGCCGTGAGGCAGGCCGAGGACTCGCTCGATGGCCTGGCGGTCGGTCTCGGACATGCCGAGGTGTTCCAGACCGAGCAGCGTGGCGCTGCGGTCCAGGAGCCGCAGAACCACCGCCTCGCCGTGCAGCATGGGGATGACCGAGACGCGGACATCGATCTCGCGGCCGGCCACCTTGAGTTTGATACGTCCGTCCTGGGGCACACGTTTCTCGGCGATGTCGAGCCGGCTCAGGATCTTGAGACGCGACACGATGGCCGGCTGAAACTGGAGTACTTCCGGGGGCACGTTGGCCTGTTGAAGCACGCCGTCCACGCGGTACCGGACGCGCAGGGTGTCCTCGAACGGCTCGAAGTGGACGTCCGTGGCGCGGCGTTCGACGGCTTCGGCCAGCACCTGGTTGACGAACGTGATGATGGAAGCGTCCTGGGCGGCCTCCTCCAGGTCGACATCCCCGTCGGCCTGGTTGTCCATGACCTCGACGCGGTCGGACTCGGCCTCCGAAACGAGCGACTGGACGGTGTCGGCCCCGACACCCAGGAGGGCGCTGATCCAACGGCCAATCTCGTCGCCGGGCGCCAGGGCCGGCCGCACGTCCAGGCCGGTAGCCATACGGAGTTCGTCCAGGCCGGTCGTGTCGAAGAGCCGGTTCGTCGCTACCGTGACGACCCCGTTCTCCTCGGCCAGCGGCAGGAGCCGGTGGGCCAGCAACACCCGAGCCGGGAACGTGGCCACGAAGGCCTGGTCGGGGTCGGCCGTTTCGAGGTCGACGTACGGCACGTGGAACTCCTCGGCGAGGTAGCGCAGGAGCGGTTCCTCGGCCGGGCCGCCGGCTGCCATGATGGCATCATCCAGGGACTTGCCCTCGGCCAAGGCCGTTTCGGCTTCGCTGGCTGCCTGCTCGCCGAGCAGGCCGTCGCGTTGCATTCTCAGGAGGATGCTGTTCATGCCGCAACCGTTTCATCAGGGCACCCGGGCCGGCTGGCCAGGGGGCGTTACTCGGCGTTCGTGTCGTCCGGCGCCCGGCGTTTCTTCATGGTAACGCCGACCCCTGCGCGGTCCATGTGCAGGAAGAGCGTTTCGAGGTCGGGATTGGTCGTGATTGCCTTGGTGTACCGCGGATCGGCCTGCCGGGTGTTCATGTTGTGGGCGACAATGAGGCCGCCGGGCCGGAGCCGGGGCAGGCACTTGTTGAGGTAGTCGATGTAGCCTTCCTTGTCGGCATCCAGGAAGATAACGTCGATGGGTTCCTGGCTCTTCGTGACCTCCTCGTGGGCGTTGCCCTCGACCAGAGTGACGATGCCGTCGACGCCGGCGCGTTTGAAGTTCTCGCGGGCGAGCGCGGCGCGGTGCTTGTCGATTTCATAGGTGGTTAGTTTACCGCCGGTCGTCCGCAGCGCCAGGCAGAACCAGATGCCGGAGTAGCCGTTGGAGGTGCCGATTTCAACGACGCGCTTGGCCCCGACCGTCTCGGTCAGGAGGCGAAGAAGCCGGCCATCCTCCGGCGGGACGTTCATCATGCCGCGGGACTGGTTCTGCCTCATATCGTCCAGGATGCTCAGCATCTTCTTCTCGGCGGCGGTAGCCGGCATGGCCGTACTCTCGAACGACGCGGTCTCGTCGCCACGTTCGGGGCGTCCGGCGCCGGGCCGCATGCCCCGGCCGGCGAACGGGCCGAACCGGGGGCTGGCTTCGTCCCGTGCCAAGCGGCCGTCCTGGTTTTTGTCCAGGGCCTTGAGGGCGTCGGCGGCGTGTTTCATCTCTTCCGCCGAGATAGCACCGTCCTTGTCGGTATCCAGGGCGGTCATCAGGGGGTGGCTTGGTAGACCTCCCCTGCGGCTAGGGCCGGGTTGGGCCACGGCCTGTGCGGCACAAAGCCCGCCGGCCAACCCGGCCACAAGCAGGGGCCACACGATGCGGGAATGTTTCACGGATCTGCTCCTCGTGTTTTGGACGGGGGGATGGCTGGCCGGGACGTACGAATCGCCCCGGCTGCCGCATCGTGCGCCATCCGCAACCTCAGTCCAGGATATTCATCAGGACCAGCTGGGCTTCCTGCCTGGCGGTGATGACCTCGCGGAGTTCCTTACGGGCGGTCGCCAGTTCCTCCTGCGATTTCTGGCGGGCGCTGCGCAGGGCATCGAGGGCTGCCTTGATGGAGGAGGCGCTGCTGTTCTCGTCGTCCAGGAGGCTCCGAAGGGCCTGGGTCTTTTTCTCGACGTCGTCCTGCTCGCGTTCCGGTGTGCCTTCGGGGCGTTGGCGGTCGCCTCCTCGCCGGTCATCGGGGCCGCCGCGGCCTCGGCCGCCGAACATGCCCATCACCGAGCGGAAGCCACCGCGGCTCTGCCGCATCGCCTGCGACACCTTCTCGATGCGCGGCTGGAGGATCTTCCACTCCTCTTCGGTGGCGCCGAGTCGCTCGCGCATACGGTCCTGCATCTGTTCCCGGTATGCCTCGATACGCTTCCGCATCTCCTCGGGGTCGCGCGGGCCAAAGCGGTCTCCTCCCCGGCGGTCGCCGGGTGGTTGTTGCGCCAAGGCCTGTCCGAGCCCCAGGATGCCCACCAGCACGGCGGCTGCCAGTCCCATCAGCATTGCGCGCTGCCACATGGTCCACCTCCTTAAGAGAGAATCGCTGCGTTTAACGTGTCGGCGCTATTCCTCCCTGTGAGGAGGCACCGGTTCGTCGTGGTTCTTGCCGACCGATTCTGAGGGCGATCGTGGCGGGCCGCCCCAGGGGGGGGGTGGCCGGTGCCGGTCGCCGTGACCTCGGTCGGGCGGGTCCTTCAGGAGTTGTTCGTACTTGGCGGCCTGTTCGGGTGTGAGGATCTGCTTGGTTTGCTCGACGGCCTGCTCGAACCTCTTCTTCCGCTCCCCCTCCATCGCCGCTTTCTTGTCCTCGTAGTCCTGGAGGATGCGGTTGTACGGAGGCTGCTGTTCGTCCGTAAGAAGGGCGGCGATTGCGTCGTCGCGTTCCCGGACCAGCGATTTCCGTTGCTCCCACCGCTCCGAGCCCGCCGCTCGCATCGCCTCAGACCAGATACGATGCATCTGGTCGCGCTGCTCGTTGGTGAGGTTGAGTTCGGAGGCCAGCCATGAGGGCCCGCGGGGCCGGCGGCGCGTTCGGGATGCCAGGAACCCCGTCGCCACGCCGGCGGCGAAGGTCGCGACGAACGCCAATACCAGCAGCACTTTCGTCCTACTCATGCCCGTTCTTTCGCTCCAGGTCCTGGACCATCCACCGGGCCAGCCGTTCGTCGGCGCCCGTGGCAAGGGTCTGCTGATGAGAGGCAACGGTTTCCCACACGGGAATCGACTCGGCGGATTCCTGGCCCCCGTTGGCCTGCCAGAGCCAGATGCTGCAGACGACCAACACCGCCGCCGCGGCGGCAAGGAAAACCTTCGCCAGACGACCGAGTTCGGCCGTTGGAAGGGCATCGACACCCCGGTGCAGGCGTGCCCGGGCCTCGGGCGACAAGGCGGACCCCTCGGCCGCGGCCACCAGGTGCGATAGCCGGCCAAGCCGTTCAAGCTCCGCGGCGCAGGCGTCGCAACGCGGCAGATGGGCCTCGATGGCCGCCCGTTCCTGTGGCGAAACCTCGCCGTCGTAATAGGCGGACAGGCGTCTGGCGTATTCGCACTCGTTCATGATCGGTGTTCCTCGGTCAACGGCCGACGCAACGCGGAACACGCCGGCCCGGAGCGTTCCACGCCCGCCGCCCCGGTCAGTCGAAATAACCTTTCAGATGCTCCTGCAGACGGCGTCGGGCCCGATGAAGCCGCGATTCCACCGTTCCGCGCGGAACCCCGAGGACCTCGGCCATCTCGTCGTAAGACAGGCCCTGGAGTTCGCGCAGGACGACGGCCACGCGGTGCTCGGGCGACAGCCGTCCGATGGCCGCCATTACGTCAAGCCGTGCATCGACCCGCCCATCCGTCGGTGGCACGCCCAGTTGGGCTTTGGGCGCGGCCTCCAACCCGCGGAGTCGGCCCTCCTTGCGCCTTTCCCGGCGGCGGTGCATGGCCACCCGCCGGACGAGGATGCCCGTCAGCCATGTCTTGACGGACGACCGGCCCTCGAAACGGTGCAGGCCACGCCAAGCCCCGGCAAAGGTTTCCTGGATAACGTCCTCCGCGTCCGCGGCGTTGCCGAGAAGCGAGGCGGCCACGGCGAACAACCGAGGGGCGTGCCGATCCACCAGGGTGTGGAAGCCAGAGGCATCGCCCACCTTCGCCCGCTGCAGAAGGGTTGCGTCGGTGAGCGCCGCCGAGTCGCTTGCTTCTGTCACGGGTTTCCTGCTCCATACGGTATGAGTTGCCGAGGACAACCGATTTCTTCCCCACCGCGGTGTAACAGTATATCGGACCCGCGACGGCATAGCACCGAAGTCGCGAGCAGAAGGGCTATCCGCCAACCGATAGACACGCCCCAACCGGTCCGCCGGCGCACCCCGCCGGCCAACACCCAGAATAACGCCGGCCAAGGTGTCCTATTGCCGCGTCATGGCGGCACCGGTCGCCAAACGCCCGCGGGCCTTGCAATAGAGGGGATTCCGCGTATACTTAAGAGGGCAAATCGGCCTCTGAGTGCCTCTTGGTCCACATCCCGAGCCAGCCCCGTGGTGGCCGTATAGCCACATTCTTCTCGGGGTGTGGCCGGGGTTGCGCTGTGCGCACGGCCAAGTGCCCCGCACGGGAACGGCATACCGGGGTTTGCCATGCCATGTTCTGGCCATGACGCGAGCAGGATGGGGGATTGCCAAAGGGGCGCGACGGTGAAGACGACGAGCATGCGGATGGGGCCGGCGTTCGCGGTCGCGGTGCTGATGGTGTTTCTGTCAGGACTGGCGGGGGCCTCATCCAGCGACGTCCTGCTGCTGTTCGGCGGCGGCCGCGTCCAGGGCGGACCGGGAGCGTTCAGCCTACAGGCCGCACTCCTCGGGCTCCGCGCCGGCAACGATGTCTGCGCGCCCCAGGAAGGGGCCGCGACGGTACGGATGCGGGTTCAGGTCGACGCCGAAGGCGTCGCCAACGGTACGGGGCCCGATGACCTCCTCGTTACCGGATCGATGGACCTGGACGGCGACGGCTCCGCCGAACACGAAGGTGTTCTCCTGACCGGCGCCCTGGAGGGCTTCGGCTTTGAAAACGGAGCGGCTGGGACCGACCGGTACGATCTCCAGTTTCGAACGACCGGTGGCAGCCTGGCAGCCGTACTGGGGCCTCGGGTGGGCGTGGCTGTAACGAGCAAGGACTCGACCTTCACGGGCCAGTTCACGGCAGCCTTCACCGGCACGGCCGAGGGGACCGTGGGGGCGATTGCCGGGACGGCCTTGCCTGCGGTGCCGGACACCTCGGCGCAGGGGCAGACGGGCGAAGGGGGCGACGACGCCGGCGGCAATCTGCCCGCTCCGGCGGGTGCGCCTGAGGATGACGCCCTGGCCATCCTGACCGACACGGGCGTGGCGGGTGGCTTCATCGGGCACCTCGGCTGCGGCGACGGTCAACTGACCGCGGCGCTCCACGCCAGCGACGCCTACCACGTGCACGGTCTGGATACCGACCCGGCCGACGTCGCGGCGGCCCGGCTGCACATCCGGGCAGAGGGCCTTTACGGCAAGGTGGCGGTGGCCCGGTACGGCGGCACCACGCTGCCTTACGTTGAGAATCTGCTGACGCTCCTGGTGGTGGAAGACGCCGGTGGCGTGTCGACCGACGAAATGCTGCGCGTTGTTGCGCCCGGCGGTGTGCTCTACGTCAAGGACGGCGATAGTTGGATCAAGACGGTCAAGCCGCGTCCGGATGCCATGGACGACTGGCCGCACTACCTGTACGATTCCACGAACAACGCGGTCTCGCACGACCAGTTGGTCGGGCCGCCGCGGCATCTCCAGTGGATCGGCGGTCCGTGGTGGTCGCGGCATCATGACCGGATGGCCAGTTGCAGCGCGATGGTGGCGGCCGGCGGGCGCATGTTCTACATCATGGACGAGGGGCCCCGGTCGTCCGTCGAGTTGACGCCCTGTTGGCGCCTCACCGGCCGCGATGCCTTCAACGGGCAGATTCTGTGGAAACGCGACATCAAACTCTGGCACTCGGCCCTCTGGCCGTTCAAGAGCGGCCCGGCCCCGTTGCCCCGACGCCTTGTGACCGACGAGGGCGGGTTACGGGTGTACGCCACCCTTGGGCTCGACGACCCGGTGACGGCACTGGATGCCTTCACGGGTCGGACCGTCCGCACGTACCCCGAGACCCTGGCGACCGAGGAGCTGGTCCTCTCGGACGGGGTGCTGTTCTGCCAGGTTCGCGAGCCGCACACCTTCCGGCCGGCCTACATCCCGGTTTACAAGAACGTCGGTTCGAGCAAGGATCGCGTGCGGTCCGAGTGGATGTGGGACGGTGCGCCGCGCGACATCGTGGCCATCGAGGCCGCCACAGGCGACGTGCTGTGGACCAAGGCCGACGTGTCGGTCTGTCCGCTGAGCCTGACGGTTGATGCGGACAACGTGTATTACCACGACGGCGAGCGGATCGTGTGCCTCGACCGGACCACCAGTGCCCAGACGTGGGCTTCGTCGCCTCTGGCCCTGATGAGCGGGGGCGTCCCGACCTGTTTTGGCCCAACGCTGGTTTCCCACGGCGACTACGTCCTGTTTGCCGGCGGCGACGGCAAGATGCACGGCCTGCGCAAGAGCGACGGCCAACTGCTTTGGACGGAAACGCACCACACGGGCGGCCACAACTCGCCGCGCGACCTCCTCGTCGTGCCGGCCGATGTCGACGGGTCGCCGCGCGACCTGGCGTGGTCCGGCCAGATTGCCGGCACCAGCAATTCCGGCATCTTTACCGGCCGCAACCTCGAGACCGGCGCCGGTGACTTGGAGTTTCTGCCGGACCTCGGTTTCCCGACCTATTGGTTTCACCATCGGTGCTACCGCTCCAAGGCGACGGATCGGTACATCATGATTTCGCGTACCGGCCTCGAGTTTATCGATCCCGACCTGTCGGAGGGCCCCAGGCACTGGGAAATCCACCACTGGACCCGCGGAGGATGCCTGTATGGCGTGATGCCGTGCAACGGCATGATCTACTCGGCCCCGGACGACTGCGCGTGTTACCTGCTGGCCAAGATGTACGGTTTCAATGCGCTGGCGTCGGCGTCGGCGTCGCGCCCGAAACCCGGAGAGGTGCCCGACGCGGGCCGCCTCGAGGCCGGTCCCGCCTACGAGCGGACCATCACCGGGCCGGAGGACCCTGCGGTCGATTGGCCGACCTACCGGCACGATGCCGTGCGAAGCGGGGCCACAACGGGCGCCGTGCCGTCCTCGGTCCGGCGGCGGTGGGAATCGCGGGTCGGCGGGCGCCTCAGCAGTCTCACGGCGGCCGACGGGCGGCTGTATGTCTGCGCCATCGATGCGCACCGGGTGGTGGCCCTGGATGCCGAGCGCGGCCAGGTGTTGTGGTCGTACACGGCCGGCGGACGGGTGGACTCGCCCCCGACCGTCTACAACGGGCGGGTGCTGTTCGGCTCTGCCGACGGCTACGTTTACTGCGTGGAGGCCGAGACCGGCGAGTTGGCCTGGCGGTTCCGCGCGGCGCCCATCGACCAGCGTCTGGGTGCGTTCGGACAGGTCGAGTCGACCTGGCCCGTGCACGGCAGCGTGCTCGTTCACGACGACGGTACGAACGGACCCCTGGTTTACTGCGTGGCCGGGCGGTCGATGTTCCTGGACGGCGGCATGCGATGGATTCGCCTGGACCCCGTCACGGGCCAGAAACTCGGCGAGACCGACGTGATCCTGGATGACCGCGACCCCATGGACCCGGCCAACCCGGACCGGCACCTCCAGAACTACGTCAACATCCTGAACATGCCGACGGCCCTGCCGGATGTCCTCTCGAGCGACGGCACACAGATTTACATGCGCGAACAGGTGTTCGACCCGGACGGCACGCGGCCGGTCGTGGCGGTGGGCAGCAGCGCAACCCACGCGAAGGACCAGTCCGGGCCGTACCCGCACCTGTTCAGCCCGACGGGGTTCCTGGACGGCGCGTGGTTCCACCGCTCGTACTGGGTTTGGGGTCAGGCCTGGTCGGGGGGCCATCACGGGTATTACCTGGCGGGCAAGTTCGCCCCCGGCGGGCGCATCCTGGCCATCGGCGACGACACCGTCTACGGCTACGGCCGGAAGCCCGAATACTACAAGTGGACGACGCCCATCGAGTACCAACTGTTCGCCGCCGACCGGGCGAGCCCCGCTTCCAACGCGTATGTCGACGTGGCGAACTCGACCACCCTGAACCCCGCCGGTACGGCGCTGACCGTTGAAGCCTGGGTCAAGCCCAACGAGACGGACGGCGTGGTCGTTGCCCACGGCGGCGCCAGCCACGGCTACGCGCTGTTCCTGGAAGGCGGTACGCCGCACTTCGCGGTTCGCGTCAGCAACACGAAGTACGAAGCGGCTGCCGCCGGCGCCATCCCGACGGGTACGTGGACCCACCTGGCCGGCGTTCTGACGGCCGACGCGAAGGTCAAGGTCTTCGTCAACGGCGCGCCGGCCGGCGCCGCCGACGCCGGCTTCATCGCCTCGGAACCGAGCAACATCATGCAAGTGGCCCAGGACCGGGACAGCGCGGTCGGCTCCTACGAGGCGCCGTTTGGCATCAACGGCGCCATCGACGAACTCTGCGTGTACCGCCGTGAACTGGCCGAGGCCGAAATCGCCTCTCACCACGCCACCCCGGGCGCCATCGACACGGGCGATGCGGCCCTGGTCCTCTACTTCTCGTTCGACGCCGGTAACGCCGCTGACGACTCGGGCCACGGCAACAACGGCACGGTGATCGGGGCTCAAGCCGTTGCCGGCAAGGCGGGCACGGCCCTGGCGTTCGGCAACGTTGACGGCGGGAGCATCACCAGTGTCGTCTACCAGTGGAGCCTGGACGTGCCGCTGCACGTTCGCGGCATGGTCAAGGCAGGCGACACCCTGTTTGTGGCCGGTCCGCGCGACATGATTGACGAAGAGACGGCCTTCGATTCCTACACGAACCGTCTGACCCAGGCCCGCTTCCGGCGTCAGACCCTGGCCCTGAGTGGCTGGCAGGGTGGCCTGTTGCGCGCGGTCAGTACGGCTGACGGCAGCACGTTGATGGAATGCCGCTTGCCGGTGGTCCCGGTCTTCGACGGGATGATCTCGGCCAACGGTAAACTATACCTGGCCACTACGGACGGCCGCGTCATGTGCCTGGGCGGACGGTAGGCGCGGCCGTCGGCTTCGAGTGGAAGAGGCGCGGCGGGTCGGCGTACCCGCCCCGCTCCGCGGAAGATCCGAGCGGCTTGTGTGCCACCGATTGCTCGTCAATCGGTGCTCGCCGGGGGCAGCGCACGGTTTGGCAAGCAACCCGTGGCACACCCGCTATCGGACGATGGCCATTTCTTCGCTGCGCACGCCACCACCGTCCCTCCGCGTTTCGCCATTGACGCACCGCCCCCCGTCGGTACACTCGCCACGGTGCGAGATCGTACCGCTCGGAGACCCTCATGCCCCCGTGTGTAACGTGTTCGGCCGGCCGGCGGACGTGCCGGAATGTCTCAAGGGTTGTGGCGTGCGTCGGCCTGCTTCTGGCGTGCGTCGTGCCGGCGGTTGCGGCGGCCGAGCCCATGCAGGTCGATTTCCGCTATGCGCCGCCCGAGTGGCAGACCGCCATCTGCTTGCCGGACGACCCGCAGAAGACCCTCGTGGACCACCTCGGTCGGCTCCGGTACCACTGGCGCGGCGGCAAGGCCGAGTTCGGTTTGACCCTTTCGGTGGAGGTCTGCGAGGGTGTCAGCCAGACCGGCCAGGACCTTGTTTCGCCCCGCGTGCCCATCGTCCGCACGTATCGTGAGGCCGCGGGCCTCAGGATTGTGGAGGAGGCGTTCGCCGTTACGGAGCCTCTGGAGCCCGGCCGCAAGCGCGAGCGCCTGCCGGTCCGCCGCCTGGATGACGGCAAGGTGCTCCGCGGATGGGCCCATCCGCCGGAAGGCGTGAACCCGTGGCTTTCATCCGTCGCCGTTCACATGGGCGAGTCCATCCGGTACGAGGTTCGCGTTGACCCCGGCGCGCACCACCGCGTTGCCCTGGCCTTTTGCGAAGGGTACCACGACCGGCCCGGCCGGCGGGTCCAGGTCCTGCGGGTCGAAGGGGCCGACGCGCAGACCGTCGATACGGTTGCCGACGTTGGCAAGAACGTGGCCGGCGTGTTCCGGTTCGACGCCCGCGACGCCGACGGCGACGGCGTGCTGACGGTCGAGGTGGCGGCCGCCGAGAAGGCATCGGACAAGAACACGATCCTCAACGCCTTCTGGATGTTCGAGCCGGGGGCCGCATGCACGGACGCCGACCTGCTGGCCGGCCGGGCCGACGGCTTGGCCCAGACCGCCGTGTATCCGCACTGCGACGGCGCTGACGTACCGGACACGCCGCGCACCGATCTCCTGCTCGTCCACGTGACGAACACGGGGACCGAGGCCCGGCGCATCGCGCCGCGGCTCATCGCCGAGGCCTACGTGCCCACACGGGTGGACCTCCAGGGCGGGTCGCTCACCGTCTCGCACGGCGAGGCCGTCTTCGCCTCGCGGAGGCTCGTAGCAGCCGCGCGGGACGGCAAGACGCGCCAGCGCCTGGACCTCGCGCCCGCGTCCGTCGCACCCGGCGAAACGCTGCGTTTCTTCGTGGCCCACGGCGTCGGCCGGCCGCCGTCGCGCCGCCCGCGCAGCGTCCAGGAGGCGATGGCGCTCCGCGAAAAGGCCGAGGCGTACTGGCGCGGCGCGGACCTGCCTTTCGACCGGGTCCGGGTGCCGGACGCCGGCGTCCAGGCGCTCATCGATTCGTCCGTCCGCAACATCTGGCAGGCCCGCGAGATCAAGGACGGCCTGCCGGCGTTCCAGGTCGGGCCAACCTGTTACCGCGGCCTCTGGATCGTGGACGGGGCGTTTCTGTTGGAGACCGCCGCCATGCTCGGCGCGGGCGAGGAGGCCCGGGCCGGTATCACGTACATGCTTGGGCACCAACAGGAGGACGGCCGGTTCGAGATCATCAGCCGGTACCATAAGGAGAACGGCATCGTGCTGTGGGCGTGCGTCCGCCACGCCCGCCTCACACGCGACAAGGCGTGGCTTGAGTCGGTCTGGCCCAAACTGGAGAAGACCGTGGCGCACATCGGCCGCCTCCGCGAGCAGACTTACGCCACCGATACGCCGCTCGACGATGGCCTCATGCCGCCGGGTTTCCCGGACGGCGGTATCGGCGCCCGCGACAAACCCGAGTACACGAACGTCTATTGGAACCTTGCGGGGCTGAAGGCGGCGACTTGGGCGGCGCGTTGGCTCGGCAAGACGCGCGACGCCACGGCTTGGCAGGGCGAATACGATGACTTCCATGCGGCCTTCGACCGTGCCGCCCGGCGCGATGCGCGGAAGGACGACCAGGGCCGACCCTATGTGCCCATCCTCATGGGCGACGCTGCCGGCGACCTGCCGCAGAAGGCCCAGTGGGCGTTTTGCCACGCCGTCTATCCCGGCCAGGTCTTCGTGAAAGACCATCCGCTCGTGGCGGGGAACCTGGCCATGCTTCGCCGGACCGAGCGCGAGGGCATGGTTATGAGCACGGGGTGGATGACGGGTGGTATCTGGAACTACTTCGCCTCGTTCTACGGGCACGCATGGCTGTGGCAGGGCGATGGGGCATCGGCCGTCCGGTGTTTATATGCGATGGCCAACCATGCCTCGCCGCTGCTGGCTTGGCGGGAAGAGCAGCCGCCTCGCGGCGAGCCGTTCCGTAAGGTTGGCGACATGCCGCACAATTGGGCCAGCGCCGAGTTCATCCGCCTGGCCGTCCATCTTCTGGCCCAGGACCGCGGCAACGAACTGCATCTCCTCGAAGGATTGCCGGCCGCGTGGACCCGGCCGGGCATGGTCAGCCGGCTCGACGGGGTGGCCACGCCGTTCGGCCCGCTGCACATGGTGCTGGCGGTGGACGACGAGGGCCGCTTCGCCACGCTCACGCTGGAGCCCCTGCCCGGCGAAGACCTGGAGCGGGTCGTCGTTCATCTGGACGGCTGGGCCTCTGCAGAGGCCGGGGCGACGAAGGTGCTGGACGGCGGGCCCCGCCGCGAGGTGCGGATACCACTCGCGGGGCACTAAGCGGTCCGAAGTAAACACGGCGGCACGGGCGCGGCGGGTCTCCGCACCCGCCGCGTTTCATCACGTTCTCGCGCGGTGGTTAGGGAGAACCGCCGCGCACGTCACGTTAGTCCAGTCAGCCCTTGAGTTTCATGATTTCGATCTTGCGGAACTGGCAGGGGTGGCTCTCGGCCTGGATCGAGATCGTGCCGCCCGTTAGTTTGGTGCCGTCGTCGAGTTGCGGGTCGGTGTACTGAAGGACGACCTCGCCCTCGCAGAGGTGCGTGATCGTGTTGCCGCGCGCTTCCACCTCGACCGTGACCCAGTCGTCGCCGCGGCACGTCTTGCTCTTGGAATTCACGACGTGTTTCTTGACGAGTTTGCCGTCGATCACCACGTGGGTGCCGGGCGTGCAGAGATTGGCGGTGGAGCGTTCGCCTTTCTCCTTGCCGCCGAGGAGTTGGAACTCGATGGAGTTGGGGAAACTCTGGTCCTTCTTCATGGTCTCGGCCGTCTGGCCGTGGATCATGACCCCGTTATTGCGCCACGCCCACCCGGGGCCGCCCTTGACCTGCTCGCCGATGAAGCGGTACTCCACGCGCAGGCGGTAGTTCGAGAACGGCTTCTCGTAAAAGAGGTGGCCGAACTTGTTGTCGAACTGCTCGTAGTCGTCGTACGAAACGGTCAGCAGGCCGTCGACGACGCGGAAGGTGTTCTTGTAATTCTCGCCGAGGTCGTGCCCCTTGAACTTGGGCGTCCACCCCGTGAGGTCCTTGCCGTTGAAGAGCGGGGTCCACTTGCCCTCTTCGGTTTTCTCGCCCGCACCGACAACGGCGGCGCAAACAACAATGGATGCGAGTACGGCGGCTGCCAGGCTGGCGCTTCGCATGGTCGTTCCCTTTGGTTGGTGCCCGATGGTTTTCGTGTTGGCATTCGGTTCGGCGAGCGGCATCGTTGCCGCGGCCCATTTATTGCCCGCGGCTGCCGTGGGTTACGCCGCGATTCGGCATTGTACTGGAACGTGCCCGGGACACAAGCGGGCGCCATGTCCTGAGTGCCGTCAACCGTCGTGTGAAACCGTCGTGGCCGGGGCTCACGCTTCGAAGTAGACGCCGCCGGCCTCCAGGGTCTTCCGAAGGTCGGCGTACCGGAGGTCGCGGGTGCCGCACCCGTTGGCGGCCGAGAGGGCGGCGGCCGTGCCGGCCCCCTGGCCCTGGCCCATGCAGCAGACCGTGTTGCGGGTGGACATATGGGCCCGGTGGTCGGAGGTAATGAGCATCCCCGCCGCCAGGAGGTTCTCGATCTTCGCCACCCGCAGGGCCCGGTAAGGGAACCCGTACGTCCCGCCGCCGGCGACCTGCAGCCGCGGCGCCGAGTCGTGGAACCCGTAAACCATGACCTCGTCGTCAAAGTGCCGGGCCTCGATGACGTCCTCGTGCGAGATGTCGTAGTCGCACACGATCTGCCGGCCGCGGCGGATGCACAGTGTGGGGCTCGTGCGGGCCATGAATGCTTTCTCGCACCCCGGCACGAACTTACGGAAGAGGTCAACGGCCTTGGCCTGGCGCTGGCGCAGTTCCAGTTCGGCCTTCGAGACGGCGTCGGCGTCGGTGGGGCTGACGCGCATCTTGAAGTTGATCTTGATGAACATGAAGTAGTTGTCGTGGACGCTTGTCGTGACGAGCGACATGCCGATGGCCCGTGCCCCGTTGCGGAACGCCTCGGGCAGTTTGCCGGTGTTCGGCTGAACGCGGACGATCTTGCCCGGCTCACCGCTGCGGACGCCCTTGGCCAACTGCGTGACCGCGCCGTGGGCGTCGAGCCATTCGTGGTACGTTTCCATGTCGACGTTCGCGAAGCCGATGCTGTTGACCACGGGGTAGTCGTTCGGCTCGTTGTAGTCGGCGCCGGCGTAGGCTGCGAGGTCGCCAAAGGCCGTGCAGTCGACGAACGCCTTGGCATACACGGCCTCGCGGCCGCTGCGGCTCTCGACGAGGGCGCCGCGGATGCGCCGGCCGTCCATGATCGCACCGACGAGCAGCGTGTTGACGCACACGTGGACGCCCGCTTCGGCCAGCATCTGGAACGTGACGAGTTTGTAGAGTTCGGTGTCGATGGCCGTGCAGACGGAGTCGTAGGTGTAGCCCTTGGTCATTTCGGCGTGGCCTGAGCACCCGCCCACCAGCAGGAGCCGGTCGATGACCTCCTGGGCAATGCCGCGCACGACCTGCCGTTTCTTTGCCCCGGGGAACGCCTTCCAGAGATTGTAGAAACTGTGGAGCGCCGTCCCCCCCTCGGTCACGGTGCCGCCGGGGTAGCCTTTGCGCTCGATGAGAACGGTGCGGGCGCCGTTGCGTGCCGCGGCCAGGGCGGCGAATACGCCCGCCGTGCCGGCTCCGGCGACGACCACGTCGCACTCGCGGACGGGTACACGCCGCGCGGGTTCCTCGTAATACCGGGCGGCCGGGGCCGCAGCTGCGGCGCGGCTTGCCTTCAGGCTCATGCCCCCCAAGCCTCCGACGCCTAACGCGACGACGCCCTTCGAGAATTCGCGACGGTTCATGGCACTCTCCTTTGCGGTCGGCAACCGCCCATGGAAGGTTCCGAGGCCGCTGCTCGATGCGGCGGCGTTCGTGTTCGCCGGCCGCCTTGGCGGCCGCGCTCTGGAGCACTGGCGGGCAAGTTTACCCGCCGGAGGCGGGCCGCCAGTGGCACCTGCCTTCTGACAGGCCACCCGTTCACCCCCCGTAGAAGACACGACTGTCGTAGGTCCGGCTGTCGGCGCGTTTCTTCTGGTGTTCGTCGAGCGGACCCTCGTAGACGCAGTGGAAGAACCGGCGGTCGAAAACGGCCCGCGGCAGGGCGTCGCGCTTCCCCTCGATCGCTCCGGCCACGTGCAGGAGCGCGAGCGGCGCCTCGTCGCCCGTCCGCGCGTACGCGGCCTTAGCGTTCGGGAAGAGGCCGGTCTTCGTTTGGCGTGCGAGGAGGTTGTCGGCCACGCCCCGCGCCGCCGCGAGGAACGCGGCGTCGCCCGTGGCCGCACGCAATTCGAGCAGCGTGTAGATGGCCTCCCCGTCGGCCGAGTTCGGGTCGGCGAGGAGGTCGCGGTCCGTGCCGTCGGGGCGGCCCACGTCGCCCAAGCCGCGATCCTTGGCGATGCGGCGGACCATCCGCCAATGGCTCTCGTCGCGCGTCAGGCGGTAGGCCGTGGCGTAGCCCCAGAAGAGCGTGCCGTCCGGCCGCCGCGGGGCGAACGAACTGGGCGTGTAATAGCCGGTGCGAGCCTTCTTCCAATCAAGCGGCGTGCCGTCGGTCTGGCATGTGACGAACACGCCCGCCTCGTCGTCCCAGCAGCGGTCGGCATACGTCTTGAGGTCGTCCGAGGCCCACCGGATGAACTGCCGGCCGACCTCAGCGGCTTTGCCGCCCGTCGCCACGAGGGCCTCGCCGGCCTGCATCTGGGCGAGCGGCAGGCTGTGGTACCGGCACGTCTGGTGGTACGAGGCGACGATCTTCGCCTCGTTGATGTCCGGATGCACGTGGCCGAGGGCCTCCTGGGCACGGTCCTGCTTGCGGTAACTGAGTTGCCCGCCGCAGAGGCCCGTTTTCGGGTGCCGGCCCTGCTGCCACCGCCAGGCCAGCCGGCGGGTCCAGACGAGCGCGTTCTCGTCTTTGCCGAGGATGCCCAGCATCGTGCCGGCGTACATGAGCGGCGGGGTCACATTGGCGAACGAGAGGTTCCCACCCTTCGTGGGGAACGGCACGTCGAGCGAGTCGTTAAAGGCGTGGTCCCACGGGGCCTTGACGTCTTTCTTCGTGGAGGCGTGGCGGTTGTAGTCGAGGGTCGACCAGTCGAGGACGTGGCCGGCCCAGACCGCCCCGAGCAGCTGGCGGGTCCGCTCCGGGTCCACCCGCCACATGAGGCGATAGTACGGCTGGTGACCCTTGAGTTCGTGGATGGTGCTGCCGTACTGGCCGATGGCCTTGTCGCCGTCGAGATCCCAGGCGGCGTGGCCGCCCCAGTACAGCAGGCCATTGGGCGCTTGAAGGTGCGCGAGGGCGTAGCGGGCGGTTTCCTCGGCGGCCCGGCGATAGCGGGCGTCGCCGGTCAGAGCCGTCAGGCCGTCCAGGAGGCGCATCAGCGGCTGCTGGCTCGCCAGGTTCGAGAGAACCCACGTCTCGCCGTCCTTCTTCCATCGGACCGGTTCCAGGGTGCCTGCGTGCAGGCCATCGACGAACAGCGGCGTCTTCTGGTTGCCGTAGGTGTCCCGGCCATGGCTGAGGACCGTGTCGGCAAAGGCACGGGCGGCCTTCAGGTACGGCTTGCTCCTGGCGTCGGCGATGGCGGACCCTGTCGCGACCAGCAGTAGACAGGCTGCCAGAACAAGCGGGCGATGCAATCGGATTGGCATGACAGCCTCCTGCGGATACCGTTGGTGTCCGGTGCAGGTCGACGAAGTGGCCGCAGCCTCCCGGGTGCCACCGATTGCTTGTCAATCGGTGCCTGAAGGGTGGGGCTCACGGTTTGACAAGCAAACCGTGGCACCCGGCGCTCGGGCATCGGCCACTTCTTCGACCATTGCACGGGGCGGTCGGCGCTTGACGGCCGCCTGCCCGATGCCCGATGATACCCGTCCAGCGCCGCCGGGCAAGCGCGTGTTGCCCGCGTCGTGGCTGTTCGCCCGGCCGGTCTTGCACCTGCCTCGAAAGAAGGAGCCTCTCATGCCTGTCGCGCTTCGCCGATGGACCCTGCTGCTCGCCGGCCTCGCGTGCGCCCTCGCGCTAACGCCCTGCCGCGCGGCGGACCCCACCAAACCCCTCACCATCGAGAACGCCGCCCTCCGCGTCCAGTGGGACGCAGGCGAGGCCACGTTCACCGTCACGCACAAACCGACCGGCCGGACGTTCGTGCCCGCCGGCCGTTTCGGCCGGGCCGGTGGCATGGCTCGCTGCGTTGGCCTGCCGGGTGACGCCCTGGGGCCGGGCACCGCTATTGAAATCACGTATCCCGACGGCTCCATCGACCGGCTGATCCTGTACCCGCACGACCTGCCGTTCCTTTTTATCCAGAGAGTCCTTGCGAACAAGGGCAGCGACGTGCGGAACGTGCCGGGGTTCAGCCTGGCGGACCTGCGCCTGGACCTCGGCAAGCCCGCCGCAGGACTCAAGGCCCTCGGCACGGCGGGGCTGACGGCGCCGGACGGTCATCCGGGCAGTTACTGTTTTCTGGCTGTCGCCGACCCCGATACCCGCAACGGCGTGGTGGGTGCGTATCTGACGCACGACCGCGGCACGGGCGTCATCTTCAGCGGCGTACAGGACGGGGCGGTGCGGTTCGAACCGAAGATCGAGTACGGCCGCCTTCTCGTGCCGGCGGGCGCAACGGCCGAGTCCGAGACGTTCGCCCTGGGCTGGTTCGCCGACGCTCGCCTTGGGCTGGAGCAATGGGCGGACCTCGTTGCCCGGTGGTACGCCATCGACCTGCCGCCGCAGCCGGATGGGTACTGCACGTGGTATTCCAAACCGCACGGCGGGGCGTCCGACGCCGGGCATCTGGCGGAACTCGGGGACTTTGCCGCCCGCGAGTTGAAACCTTACGGCTTCGACTTCATCCAGATTGACGACAAGTGGCAGGACGGCCAACGCCGCAACGGTCCTGCCAAAATCTTCTGTCGGCATCACCCCGACGGGCCGTATCCGGACGGCATGAAGCCGACGGCCGACCACCTGCGCGGGTTGGGCCTGACGGCCGGCATCTGGTTCATGCCGTTCGCCGGTGACCGGCAGGACCCGTTTTTCGCCGACAAGCAGGACTGGTTCGTCCACAATCCGGACGGCTCGCCGTACGTCTCGCGGTGGGGCGGTACGTCGATGGACATGACCCACCCCAAGGCCCGGGCGTACCTGGCCGACGTTGCCCGCCGCATCGCCAAGGACTGGGGCTACAAGTACTTCAAGATGGACGGCCTGTACACGGGTGTGGCCGTCAAGCAGTTATACGTCCACAACCCGTATAAGCCGGACGACCTCGGCGAGGCCGTGTTCCACCAGCCGGAGGTCACGCCCGTGGAGGCGTACCGAAGCGGATTGAAGCTCGTCCGCGAGGCTGCCGGGGAGGACGTCTTCTTCCTGGGGTGCAACGTGTCGCAGAACATGCGGACGCTCGGGGCATCGTTCGGCCTCCTGGACGCCATGCGGATTGGGCCCGACAACGGGGCTGGCCTCAAGTCCCTGCGCCGCGGGCCGTGGCACGGGTCGAACCGGTACTTCCTGCACGGCCGGGTGTGGTACAACGACCCGGACCCGGTGTACGTGCGGGGGAGCATGCCGATTGCGCACGCGCGGCTCATCTGCTCGTGGGCGGCGGTGACCGGGCAACTGACCGTCGCGAGCGATTGGTTGCCGGGCCTGCCCGCCGACCGGATCAACGTTCTCCGCCGGTCCTGGCCGAACCACAACCTCAAACCGCGGCCGGTGGACCTCTTCGAGCAGGACCTGCCGCGCGTCTGGACGCTGGTGGACGATCGGCAGGGCGGGGCGCCCCGGTATGTCGTTGGCCTCTTTAACTGGGACGAGACGCAAAACGCGTCCATCGCCTACCCGCTGAAGCACGTGGGCCTGCCGCCCGGCAAGGCGTACGTCGGGTTCGACTACTGGGCCAACGCGTTCGTCGCGCCGATGAAAGGCGCATTTGAGGCCGAGGTGCCGGCGGGGTCGTGCCGGGTACTCGCGCTTCGGCCGGCGGCGGACCATCCGCAGGTGGTCAGCACAAGCCGGCACGTGGCGCAGGGCGTGGTGGACCTCGTGGCCGAGGCGTGGGACCCGAAGGCGAAGACGCTCACCGGCACGAGCCGTGTGGTGGCGGGCGACCCGTACGAAATCCGCATCGTCGCGGGTGACGGGTGGAAGGCGACGGGCATCGCGGTCGACGGCCGGCCGCTCGAGGGCAAGGCCACCATCGCGCAGGACGGGGCGCACGTCCGCGCGCGGTTCGAGCCGGCCGGGACGGGCGAGGCGCGGTGGCGGGTGGGGTTCACAAAGTAGCCCGTATGCCGCGCGGCGGGAACGTGTCATCTCGACCGAGCCGCGGTCCTCGCGCCGGCGAGGCCGCGGCGAGCGGAGAGATCTCGCCTCGAACGTCGTTCGTTCGCTCGGTACGACCGAGGCGAGATCCCTCGACTCGTCCCGGTACGCCGGGACTCGCTCGGGATGACATCCTGCGCGGCGGGTACGGAGACCCGCCGCGCTTCCTCGTGGCCGCACGCACGGCCGGACAAGGCCGGCCGTGGCACCCGGCGGCGTGCACTCACCGAATCGCCGCCATCTTCGTCTTGACGGTCGGCCCGGCGAGGTGGCCGATCAAGACCGGCACGGCGCCCGGCAGGGGCTGCTTGCCAAGCAGCGGCCGGGCCTCGGCCCGCAGCGTCCGCCACGGCTCACCGCCGGCGCGGCGGCAGGCGAGGGCCGTCAGGACCACCATGTCGGCCCCGCGCACGTGCTGAATCCCGTCGGGCGTGGTCAACGTGCTCAGGGCCTTCGCGTCGATTTTCTCGGCCGGGTTCAGCAGCGCTGCCGCCACGGTGCGGACCGCGACCATGTGGGGTGGCAACGTGTCGGCGTTGCCCTGGACAAGCAGGCGGTCGGCGTCCTTGCGGACCTCCGTCACGTCGTTTCGCGTGGTCAGGGCCGCGTACAGGAGGCCGACGGCGGCTTTGGCGTTTTGCGGCGACTTCTCGAGCGTCTCGACCACATGCTCGCGGGCCAGCGCCGACCGCATGCGGGCTTGGTGGGCCAGTTTCGCGAGGTCATCGTTCGCGACCAGGTCGCTGGCCATGGTCAGCGCCCAGGCGGACCGCAGAAGGACCATGGCCGCCACGTCGTTCGTGCACAGACCGTCAACCTCCGCCTGCCGCCAGGCAACCTGTAGGTGCGTGAGGGCCTCAACGTCGAGCGTGCCGCCGGCGGCGCCCGCGAGCAGACGCCAACTGTACGTTGAGATTGCTGTGGCAACGCGGCCCTTCTCGCGGGCCGCCTGGAGTTTCGTGAGCACGTCCTTGCGGGCCTTGGCCCGGGCGGCGGTGGTCTTGTGGAGGTCGGCGAGGTCGCCTTTGAAGGCGGCCTTCGGGTCGGCGAGGTCGGCGAAGAGTTTCGCCGCCTGCTCGTGCCGCTTGGTGTCGCCGAAGACGAGGACCTGCGTGGGGCCGTACCAGACCACCGTCGAGTCGGGGGCGCCCAGATGTTCGCGGACGGCCTTCAGAAACGTCTCGGCGTCCTTCTGGACGGCCTCGATGCGTTTCTTCTGGTCCTTGATCTCGCCCACGTCCTTGGCCGAGGGCATCGCGATGTCCGACACGTCGTACACCCACGGCGAGGCGACGGAACTCCGGCGGGCGCTGCCGATGCGGATCGTCCCGCCTTCGACCCACCACGTAAGCCGCTCGGGTATGGAGAGCCAGTCGAGCGCCTGGGCAACCGTGGCCCGGCGCAGGTCCAGGTACGTTACGCGCACGTCTCGGCGCTGGGTGAGGGCGGCGGCGTCCTCGGCACTGCCCGGCACCAGGTGGATGGGCAGCGTTTTCCGTCCGACGGCCTCGGTGAGGGCCGCGCAGGCCTCGTCCAGCGACACGTCGCGGAGGACGAGGTCGAGGCGTGTCTGAAGGGCCTTGAGGTTTTTCGCCCAGACTTCCCGGAGTGTTTCGTCGGTCGTGTCGATGGCGTCGAGGGCTTTCTGGGAGACCTGTCCACCGCCGGCGCCGGACGCCATGGCGGCGTCGTCCAAGAGCCAGGCGTGCATGAAGCGGGCGCGGGCGGCCAGGAGGTTGCCCTTTGTCTTGAGTTCCTCGGCGGCCTCCAGGGCCTTCGCGGCTCGCTCGGCCACGGCCTTGCGGTCCTCGCTTGTGGCGTAACGGCCGTAGCCGTAGGAAAGCCCGAGGCCCTCGCTGAGGCCGTCCGTCAACGTCATCAGTGCGAGGGGGGCTGAGACGGCATCGACAGGGCCTCTGAGGACACCGCCGCCTCCTATCGGACCGGTCGCCGGAGCGAGTTGGGCCTCTGCAAATCCCCGCCCGCGGTTCCGCGCCGTGGCCCTTGTCCCGAAACTTCTGGCCTGGCGCCGTTCCAGGCCATCTGCGCGCCCGTAGTCGTGAGGGGTTCCGCGACTCCATCCCCACGCGGCGCCGGCCTGCGCACTGCTGTATCTGCCGCTGGCGGCTGGCATGGCCATCGGGGCCGGGGCACGCTTGTTCGCCGCGGCCATCTTGCCGGGAACTGGGTAGTAGAGTCCGGCACTGGCCACCGGGAGCTCCGACTTCTCTGCCTCAGCATCATGGCCGAAGAAGCCGTCGAAGCGCGCCCCTTCGGGAATCGGCACGGGCACGAGCATGCGGCGCGGTGGCTTGGCGGGTTCGATCATGTGGCCGAGTGTGCTCTGGTCCACGGCCACGAAACTCGTGTACTGGCTCATCAGGCGGTAATCGAGGGCCACCTGGGTCACGGCCTCCTCCACCTCCGGGCTGCCGGCGTAGTACGTGGTGTGCATGAGCTGCTCGATTTTCTGGCGTGCCCAGACTTTGGCCAGCACGTCGTGGCGGGCGTCGCGGACGGGCAGATGGACCGCCAGGGGCCAGGCGGCGGGCTCGCCCTCCACCTTGCCACGAAGCGTGATCGTGTTCTGCGGTCCACCCGGCTCGTACCGGCCGAAGAGGATGATGGGTCGGCCGGCCCAGAGTTCCGGGATGCGTGCGGGGTAGGTTTCCCAAACGTTGAGGTCGCCCCAGTCGATGGTGACGCTGGCGAGCTGGGCCCGCTGGATGCGATACATGATTTCCTGGGCCAGGGGCAGGGCATCCTCGTTGAGGCCCAACACCTTGGCCATGCCGCCGCCTTGGCGGGCCACGCCGTCGATGAGCATGCGGTTGGGGCTCTGGCCGATGCCGATGCACCAGAATCGGATGTGGTCGCCGCACCGTCGGCCGACCTCCTCGATGATCTCGGCCTCGTTGCCGATGAATCCGTCGGTCAGCATGATGACGATGCGGACGCGTTTGGGGTCGAGCGGATCGTTGATGGCCGCCTTGATGCCCTTGAGCATTTCGGTGCCGCCGCTGCCGCGGAGGCCCTCGGTCACCTTCATGGCCTTGCCAATGTTCGCCTCGTTGCAGGCGACGGGTTTGGCGAAGACCTTGGCGGCGCTGCCCGCGAAGGTGATGACCTGTAGGGTGTCCTGGGGCCGAGCGAGTTTCAGCAGGTGCTGCATGGCGTCGCGGACCAGGGCGGTCTTATCGCCCCGCATCGAGCCGGAGGTGTCGATGAGGAACGAGAGTTCGCGCGGCGGGCTGGCCTTGAGGCGCTCGTCCTCCTTCGGCTGGACCATGAGCATGAAGTACCCGTTGCCGGCCGGGTCGGTGTGCGTGAGGACCGCCATCTCGGGCTTCTCGCCCACGACGGCGTATTTCAGAACGAAGTCTTTGTTGGGGATGGAATCGGCTTTGGCAATCTGGACGCTTGCGCGGCTGGGCCCGTCGCGGAGCATCTCGACCTTGTGGTTGGGCGACTCCAGGTTCTGGATCGGTACGCCCGCGTCCATCCAGAGCGCGAGGCTGATGTCGTGGCCGTTGCGGTAACCCGGCTTCAACACGGGCGGGGTGATGCGCGAGGCGTCCGGCACGCGGTTGGTGTCGGGCGACCAGCCTGTGCCGGAGGGCGTCTTCGGCCCTTCGCGCACCTTCTTCTTGTCGAGTTCGCCGACCTTGCCCCTGAGTTCCTCCGGAACGGGCGGGGTCTTGGAGGTGGGCCCGCCGGGGATGTACCGCGGCCCGACGACCATGGGGAAGTGGAACGTGTACACACCCAGGTCGTACTCCAGGACATCGACGTACGAGATCTCGATGCGCACCTCCTGACCGGGCTGGATGTTGCCGACCGACTGGGTGAAGATGTTCGGCCGTTCCTGCTCCAAGAGCGCGGCGGTGGCGCCGCGGCGGAGGGCGTCCTCGTAGATCTCGCGGGCTGCCTGCCGGCGCTTGATCACGCCCACGATCCGCCGCTCGCCGATGACCATGGTCATGTCATCCACGGCAGCCTTGTGCGGCAGCGGAAAGACGTAGACGGCCTCGATCTTCTCGTCGAGTGGGTTGTGGAACGTCTGGGTGACCGTAACGCGGGCGATGAAGCCGGATATCTCGGCCTCAACGTCGGTGTGCTTGAGAGGGCACTCGACGACCTCGCCCCCCTCCTTTACCACTCGCAACGCACCTTGCGTCACGTCCTTGCGCAGGCTGGCAAGCGGGTCGATGGGTTGCGTCTCGACGGCCTGGACGGTTACAGTGGTAGTCAGCAGGATGGCGACAAGATAGATAACAGGCGGGCGCGCGTGCATGGTCGTGTTCCTCCCTGGGTCGGGCCCCGCATAGGCCCCGTTCGTGTTCCATGGCCTTGGACGTTGCGGGCGGGTGAGAAGTTTCCGGGTTTTCCGCGGTGTCTTCTTCGGGGGGCGCCACGAGGTGCGAGCCGGGTCGGCGGGCACCTGGGGCGCGGTGAGTGCTTGCCCCGGCGGGGTACGCCTGTATCATCGGCTGTCGGCTGGTAGCGTGTGACGACTGTGGGCGAGGAGCCAAGGGGAGATATCCGATGGCGGTGGCAGGGACGTGTAAGCGAACGTGGTTCTGCGGGCTGGCGCTGCTGGTCGTCCTGGCCGGGATGCCTGTGGTCCGGTCGGCGGATGCGGCTCCGCCAGCCGCTAAGCCTCCCGGTTCCGGGGCTTCCGTTGCCGAGGGCGAAGGCGCCGGCGCGCCGACATCCGCCCCGGGTGCATCCGCGGTGGTCGCCGAGAAAACGCCGGAGTCGACGCTGCGCGAACTCACACTCGAAGAGACCATCCAGGTTCGCCTCAAAGAGGTCCAGGCCAACGAGGCGCTCGCCGAGGAAGACAAGAAGAAGATCCTGGATCGATATAATCAGGCGCTGGCGGCTCTGAAGGAATCGCAGAGTTTTGTCGCCAAAGCCGCCCAGTTCCAGAAAGAGGCCGAGGGGGCGCCCGCGGAGATGGAGCAGCTCCAGGCCGTCCTGAAAGAGGCGCCCGAGCCGGCCGAGGTCACGGTCCCTCCACAGGCCACCGCGGCCGAACTTGACCAGGACCTCAAGAAACTCGAGTCCGACTTGGCGGAGCAGGCCGAGCAGGTCGAGGAACTCGAAGCGGGCCTCAAGGGCAGTGCCGAACGCAAGGCAGCCTTGCCGGGCCTTATCACGGCAGCCCGGAAACGTCTGGCCGAGGCCGAGAAGGAACTGGCTGGGTTGCCGAAGACCGAGGCCGCTTCCCCGGCCACCGACGGGCAGCAAACACTGCTTACGGTCCGGCAGCAGACCATCGCCACCGAGATTAAGGCCCTGGAGGCCGAACTCCAACACTTCGATACGTTGGCCAGTCTTCGGGCGGCACGCCGCGACGTGGCCGTTCGTCAGAAGACGCAGGCCGAAAAGCGGTACGACTTCCTTCGCAAAGAACTCCAGTGGCGACGACTCAACGAGGCCGAACAGGACCATCAGAAGGCCCAGGAGGCCCTGAAGAAGGCGGTAGACCTGCATCCGGTCGTTGAACAGGTGGCGGCGGAAAACTTGGCATTGACCGGTAGACGCGTCGGGAGCGAGTCGCTTCGCGTCAAACACAGCATTGCCGGGGCGGAACTCGAAACGCTGAATCGCCGTACCGCACGCACCAAGAAGAGCTTCGATGAGGTCAAGGCCGACATTGCCGTTGCGGGCCTCACGGAGAAGATGGGCCGGGTGCTTCGCCAGGAGCAGCTGCGGCTGCGGAATCGGCAGGACCAGATTCAACAAGTCAAGAAGCGGAAGGCGGCACTGGCGGAAGTGCTGCTCAGCCTGAGCGACCTGCGTCGTCGGCAGGACGATTTGAAGGACCTGGATTCTCGTGTCGAGGCGCTGGCCGCCTCGCTCGATCGGGCACTGGGCGAGCAGCAGATCCGGCGGATTGTTGACACCGCACGCGACTTGCTGTTGTTCCGCAAGGAGATCCAGGGCAAGCTCATCAGCGATCACGGAGCCTATTCGTCAGACCTGATCCAATTGAACCTGAAGGAGCAGGAACTGGCGGACGTGTCCCAGGCGTTTGCCGACTACATCGACGAGCGGGTCCTGTGGGTCCGCAGCAGCGGATGGATCGGGGTGTCCGAGACGCTTCCGCCCGGCGCCCCCGCCGAGGAGGCTCCGTCGTCCTGGTGGTCGAGCGTGTGGCAGGCCGCCGCCTGGTTAACGTCGCCGGAGGGGTGGGTTGCCCAGGTTCGCAGCCTGTGGCACGACCTGTGGGCCAGCGGGATTCTCTACGCTGTGGCAGCGGTGCTTGTCGTGGCGATGGCGGCGACCCGCCGCCGCGCCCGCCGTGCCCTTGAGACATTCGGCGACCAGGTGGTCAGCATCCGGACGGACGCGTTCAAGCACACCGCAGGCGCCATGGCGTGCACGGCCTGGTTGGCGCTGCTGGGGCCGCTGGTCGTGGGGTTCCTGGGCTGGCGGTTTATGGAGATCGACTCGGGGTCGCAGGGGCAGGCGTTCGGGGCCGGACTGGTGGCAGCGGCCAACCTGTACCTCCTGACCGAGATTGCCCGGATCCTGTGCCTCCGCGGAGGCCTTGGCCACAGGCATTTCCACTGGCATGCCCAGACGCTGGACGCTGTGCGGAGGCGGTTCGTCCGCCCGATGCACGGTTTGCTGCCGGTGGTGTTTGTGGTGGCGACCCTGGAGGCCCAACCCGACGAGGCGTACCAGAACGCCCTGGGCCGGCTGGTCTTCCTGGCGGGCATTCTGTTCATGGGCGTTCTGCTGACGCGTCTGCTGAGGCCGCCGGGCGAACTCATGCGCCTCGTCCTGGCCAGGCGCAAGGGCGGGTGGCTCGACCGGTTGCGGTACGTCTGGTATCCGCTAGTGGTGGCCGCCCCGTTCGTCCTGGCGGTCGGTGTGGCGGCGGGGTACTACTACACGGCCATCGAACTGACGCACCGACTGGTGATCACCCTATGGCTGGTCCTGGGGCTGGCGGTCGTGTACGGTCTGGTGATGCGGGGCCTGTTCATGGCCCGGCGTCGGTTGGCGGTTCAGTTGGCCGAACAGCGGCGCCAGGCCGCCGAGCAGAGCGCCGACGGCGTTCAGCCGGACCCCTCGGTCACGCCCGTCCACGTGGAGGAAGAAGAAACCAGCCTGGTGGCCATCAACGAGCAGACCCGCCGCCTCGTGGCCAGCCTGACGGCGGTGGCGCTCATCGTGGGCCTGTGGCTGATCTGGGTGGACGTGCTGCCGGCCCTGCGCATCCTGAAGGAACACACGCTTCACACGTACCAGGACGGCACCACGCTGACGCTGGCCGACCTGGGGTTGGCCATCCTGGCGGCGGTGGCTACCTGTGTGGCCGCCAAGAACATCCCCGGCCTGCTGGAGGTGGCGGTCCTGCAGAACCTGCCGTTGACGGCCGGCGTCCGTTTTGCCATCACGTCGATGTCCCGGTATGTCATCACGATCGTGGGCCTGATCGTGACGTTCGCCCTGGTGGGCATCGGGTGGTCAAAGGTCCAGTGGCTGGCCGCCGCGGTTACCGTGGGCTTGGGCTTTGGCCTGCAGGAGATCTTCGCGAACTTCATTTCGGGCCTCATCATTCTCTTCGAGCGGCCCATTCGCGTGGGCGACGTCGTGACCGTGGGCGAGACGACCGGCACCGTCACGCGCATCCGCGTGCGCGCCACGACCATCACCGACTGGGACCGCAAGGAACTCATCGTGCCGAACAAGGAGTTCGTGACCGGCCGCGTCATGAACTGGTCGCTCTCGGACAACCTGCTGCGGCTGACGTTGCTGGTAGGCATCGCGTACGGGTCCGACACCCAGCGTGCGAAACAGTTGATGATGCGATCCGCCGAGCAATGTCCGTACGTGCTCAAGGATCCGCCGCCGTCGGCCTACTTCGACAACTTCGGCGACAGCGCGCTGATCTTCAAACTGCGGTTCTACATTGGCGGGGTGACGCATTGGCTCGTGGCCCAGGACGAATTGCACCGCACGATCGACGCCGCGTTCCGCGAGGCCGGCATCGAAATCGCCTTCCCGCAGCAAGACATCCACGTGCGGATGGTCCAGCCCCACGCCGCCCAACAGGTTGAGCAGGCCCTGCGCGACGCAGAAGGGCAGGGCAACCAGGAAGAAGGCGAGGGCACGGTAGGATAACGTTTCCGCGCGGCGGGTCTCCCGACCTGCCGCGCTCATCAAGATACCCCCTCTCCCCTCGCGGGAGAGGGTCGGGGTGAGGGGGCAAATGCCGGGTGCCACGGGCGGCTCCCCCGCCAGTGCGTTTAGGCCGCGCGCCGTTCGGGTCGGGGTGAGGGTGATCGCCGCGTGCCGGGCGCTGTTCGGGTTGTAGGGTGGGTGCTCCGTAGCCACGCGGGGCGCTGGCGGCCCGCCTCCGGCGGGTAAACTTGTCCGCCAGTGCATCTTGGGGATGTCTGGCCGGCGCGCGCCGAGGCGGGCCGGCGTCAGTTCCCCTCGATCTTCAGCGGGCTGAAGTCGGCGACCGCGTTGTCCATCGCGAAGCCGACGTGCGTAATCGACTTCATCGGGCGCGCCAGTTTGGCTTCAACGGTTACGCCGCCGGCGGTAAGCGTCACATGCTGTGTCCCGAGGTCAACCTGGACAACCATATCCACCGCCTTGCCAACAGGGGCGTTCACGTCCGCCGACTTCGTTGTTGTATTCGTGGTCAGGTTGCCCTGAACGATCATGGCCTTCTGCTGTTTGAACCGGATGCCGCACTTGACGAGCTTGTCTTCGGCCGGGCCGTCGCCGAAGGCGATGAACCCGTTCACGAGAAACCCCTTCTGCCCAGGCACCATCAATTTGGTGCGGAATGTGACTTTCCCGGAAATGGGCTTCTGGCATTTCGAGACCGC
>Ga0272441_10001118_pt1 | contig 57409 bp, 35 predicted proteins | sample SSMProp6N_FD_193582 | JGI IMG/M metagenome (GOLD analysis project Ga0272441, IMG submission 193582) | Marine sediment archaeal communities from Little Sippewissett salt marsh, Falmouth, MA, United States - SSM-Prop-6N | ecosystem: Environmental > Aquatic > Marine > Wetlands > Sediment ...
CTGGCGACCTGCCGGGCGCAGTGGCGGTGTGAAAACAAAAGGCCTTCGACGCAGTCTAAGCCCGCCCCGGCGTCGGTCTTCTCCGGATCCTTGTCGTTAGATCCTTCCCCACTGCACGGGGCCAGAGACAACTGCGTCGTCGGCGCCCCCGCCACGCCCTGCGGGGCGCGGCGACGTCGCCTGGCGCCAGCCGGGGCGAGACATTGATCCGATGTGCCCCAGCCGGAGCACAGTTGATCCCAACGGTATTTCCGCGATAAAATTAGGAATGATGAAAAATCGATTGGAGCGCATACCCCGATGTGGCCTCAGCACTTCCTTGGGGGGTCTGCTCGCTGCGTTGCTGCTCGCCGGCTGTACCTTCAACCCCTACGGCCACGCCCTGGTCTCCGATACGGGGGTACCCGACGTGGACGCGGCCCCCGGCGTGGACGTCGGCCCGGGCGTGGACGCGGCACCTGGCGTGGACGCGGCACCTGGCGTGGACGCCTTCGTGCAGAACGACGCCTTCGTGCAGAACGACGCCTTCGTGCAGAACGACGCCTTCGTGCAGAACGACGCCTTCGTGCAGAACGACGCCTTCGTGCAGAACGACGCAGCCCTGCCCGACGGGGACGGCGACGGCGTACCGGACGTCAATGACAACTGCCCAACCATCCCCAACACGAGCCAGGCCGATCTGGACAACGACGGCGTGGGAAACGCCTGCGACAGCGATATCGATGGCGACGGCATCCCCAATGTACACGACCCGGATCCGTACGTCGCCCAGACCCTGGACTTCTACAGCGACATCCCCACCGACGACGGCGATTTCTATCTGTCGCAGGGAACCTGGATCTACACCGGCGACAGCCTGTGTCAGTCCAGCGACACGGCCACGACCACGCGCACGCGGCTTCTGAACAACCGGATGACCATGAGCGACATGGTGGTGGAGACGGTCATGACGGTGAACTCCGTCACGGGCCCACCGACGATTTGGCCCGCTGCTGGCCTCAGCTTCCGCACCCAGAGCGTCGGCGCCAACAACTACGACTCCTACGTCTGCGCCGTCAACCTTCGCGATTGGCAGCTCGAGCTCATGGAGCTGAACAACTCGGGATACATCTTCCACGACAACAGCCCAGGCGGCAGCGTCCCCGCGACCGGGCCCTACCACCTCCGCGCCACCGCCCAGGGCAGCACCATTACGTGCGAGTTGCTCCCGGGCGGCCCCAGCATCTCGATCACCGACAGCACCTGGACCGGCGGCACCGCCGGCTTCTACACCTACCGCGCCGCCGTCTGCTTCGACTACCTGCTGGTCTACGCGCCCTGAGGGATGGACTCCTAACCCAGATCCGCCGAGCGATCGCGAGGGATGCAGTAGCGATCCAGGATGCGCGAAGCGGCCTCGGCGGCCTCGGCGGGATCGAAGATCAGGGTGCCCTGCCGGGAGGTGGTCAGCTCCACCAGGTCGGGGGCCGACTGGACCTGGTCGACGAAGTCGGCCATGTCCCGCGGGAGGCGACCGTTGACGGAGACAACCGCCTCGTGGAAGAAGTCCTCGTAACCGACGTTGATCTCGTCGGCCAGGATCTGAGAGATGACCACGACCTCCTGCCGCTCGGCGGTGCGCACGCCCGTGTAGTACAGGTTCAGATACTCCGGTGGCGCGCGGTCCCACCACTCGCGCCAGGTCTTGAGAAGGTCCAGGCTCAAGGGCTGGAACACGACGCCACCATAGACAAAGTACGTGGGAGTCGTGTCGTACTGGCTCCGGGGCACGAGGTCCCGGAAGGGCTCGAGCTCGACCTGCACCGTCTGCTCGACGCCGGCTCGCAGGATCCGCAGCTCCACGGTGTCGCCCACGTAGTAGTCGCCGAGCACCACGTCGAAGCTGGTGCGATAGCGGTCGCGGTACCGGGACGTGCCGTTGTTGGCGATCTCGTGACCGTCCACGGCGAGCAGCGCGTCCCGGGGGCGTAGCACACCCCAGGCAGAGCCGCCGTACTCCACCGAGGTCACCAGCACGCCGCTGTGGTCACGGCCCAGACCCAGGGCCCGCCGCAGGGTCGGGTTCTCCAGGTTCATGGAGGTGACCCCCAGGCCGGGCACCCGGGGCACGCGCCCCTCCTGCACGGCGCCCAGGAAGTGGCGGATCACAGGCGCCGGCACGATCTCGCCCACGGCCTCGGCGTCCTCCAGCTTCTGGAAGGCGATGCCGATGACCTGACCCTCCTTGAAGACGGGGCCGCCGCTGTTGCCCTCGTTGATGGCCGCGTCCACGGTCACCGCCAGCAGCCGCCGCTGGGAGTGGTCGTACTTCTGCACCTCCAGGCGGGACACCACGCCCTGGGTGATGGAGATCTCCTCGCCACCCACGGGGTAGCCCACCACGGAGACGGTGTCCCGCAGGTCGGGGAACTCACCGATTTCGGCGGGCTCCACGTCCTCGAGGAAGGCCGGGTCGCTCACCCTGAGCAGGGCCAGGTCGCTGTCGTGGCACACCGCCTCCACGCGGGCCACGGCCTTGTTGGGATCGGAGCTCCGCTGCACCTGTATGAAGGTGGCGTCGGCGATGACATGTGCTCCGGTGAGCACCCGCCCGCCGGAGATGACCACGCCAGACCCCGTGGAGCTGCTGGGGTTCTGGGCCTGCCAGGGCGTGTCGTAGTCCGGCTCCTGGCTGGTGGTGTAGATCTTGATGACGTTGGCGTACGACATGGACAAACCCGCTCCTTCGGCGGGCGGATCTTCATAGCGCTTCCGCTCCCCCGTGACAACTGGATTCGTGGGTTTTTGGCCGGTGTCCAGGCGCCCTCAGCCTGGCCCGCCGGCGCAGATCACCGGGTCGGAGTCGGCGGTGTTGTCGTCCTCGTCGCACTCCTCGATGACGGCGTCGGGATCCGTAGTGGCCGAGAAGGTCATCTCTACGTCTGGAGCCGGCACGTCGTACAGTAGCACCAGCCGCTCCCACCCCCCGGGCAGGATGGTCTGGGTGGTCGACAGCGTCCCCAGCAGCTCCGGCGGGTTGATGGCGGCCGGGTCCGTACGGTAGAAAGCCACATCCACGCCGGCGACCACGCCCAGGCTACCCTCGTTGTTCACCACAGCCGCCAACCGCACCTGGCTCGGACAAAGGGCCAAGGCCTGCAGCTCCAGCCGCAGGTCGGGCACCGGGAAGAGCGCCCCGCCCTGCACGTTCTGCCGGTAGTTGTTGTAGCTCAGCCACGACGCCGCCTCGTTGGGTGGCACAGACCACACGCCACCGCTCAGCTCCACGTTGGTGACGTGGAAGCCGAACTGGTTCCACACCGTGCGGGTGCCCACCCACCGGTCGTTGGCGTCACCGTAGATGCGCACGCCGTGGGTGCCTCCGGCCAACTGACAAATGCCCGCAGAGTCGCACTGGTACGAGTCCAGGTAGCTGCCGTTGACGACGTCGGCGCAGGTGCCGCCCACGCCCCCGGTGCAGGCGGGTCCCGCCGCACAGGTCGTGAACTGACACAGCCAGTCGATGGGTACGCCGGCGGCCTTCCAGGAGGTGTCGCAGTTGTCCCGGTTGCGGGCCATGTCCTCGTTGGAGATGACGATCATCTCGGCGTTGCCGTCGCCGTCCACGTCCGCCACCAGGGGGTACTCTGCCGAGGTGCGCGAGGAGCTGGGGATGACCGGGTTCACGAGCTCGGCGCCGGTGGTGCCGTCGAAGATGTGGAAGAAACACTCGTCGTTGTAGAGCACCTCCGCCGCGCCGTCGCCCTGGAAGTCGAACACGCTCGACCCGGTGATGCTGCTCGAGATGTCCTGGGTGGGCGTCTCCCAGAGCACGAAGTCCGTACGCGCGCTGGCGCACAGCCCACCGCGCAGGGGCGGGGCCGTACAGTCCGGGTCGTAGACCACGTAGGCCGCGGTTCCGGCCGTGGACACCTCCATCTCCCCGTCCCCGTCGAAGTCCGCCACCGTGGGCGCCCCGCCGGTCCCACCGCCCGGAATCGGGATGCTCGAGCTGTACAGCGAGCCTCCGTTGCCCACCAGCACCGCGCCGCTTTGCCCATCGACCACATAAAACCCCGAGCGAACATTGATCACCTCGGGGCCCGGAGTGGAGGGCAGCAGGTCGGCCACGGCCACGTATCCGGAGGTCAATCCGTTGGCGCCCGTCCAGAAGGGCACTCCCCCCGGCACCGTGGGATCCGCCGTGTGGGCGGTGTTGGCGGTGACCACCTCTGGGCGACCATCCTGGTCCAGATCTGCCACCGCGCTGTCGGCTCCGCAGCTGGGGACGTCCATGAAATCCAACGAGGCGTCGCTGATGGCGTGGCCGTTGAGCGCCTGGCAGCGGATGATCACGTCGGGCATGCCATCATGGTCCAGGTCCGCCACGTTGGGACCGCCCTGGATGGTACCGCTGGCGCCGCTGCCCGTGTAGCGCACCCCCGAGCACCCGGGGTAGCTCGTCGTGTCGCAGACGTCCCCGATGCCGTCGTTGTCGGCGATGCGCACTCCACCCCCGACGATGTTGTAGACGATCTCCAGCCCGGGATCGGCGTCGAAGTTGGCCAAGGCCACAGCCGACAACCCATAGGGCATGGGCGCCGCGGCGTCAGCCGCCGACGGGATGGTGAACAGCACCTCCGGGCCCCCCAGCCCGTCTCCGGCGCCGTTGAGCACCACGATCAGGTTGTTATTCGAGTACGTGGAGTCGTGGTACACCACCACCACCACGTCCGGCGTGCCGTCCCCGTCCACGTCCCCCACCACCGGCGCCGCGAGGATGTTCTGGTAGTAGAAGCCGCCGTAGCTGATCCCGGGCCAGTACCACTCCAGCTCGGGCTCGATGTCGGTGAAGGTCGGCTGCCCCTCGCACAGCGGCCCCGTGGGGAGCGGCAGGCACCGCGAGATGGTCGTCTCGCAGTAGAACCCCTCGTCCAGGCAGTCGAAGTTGTTTTCGCACAGCAGGCCGGGCGTCACGCAGGCGCTGTTCAGACAGACGTCGTTGGCCGGACAGCACAGGTCCAGATCAACACCACACACGTCCTCCCCCGGTTGGCAGGCCGCAGCACAGACCACGCCGTCCAGGCACGCCTGCCCCGGCTCGCAGCACTCCGTCAGGTTGTCCCCGCACCGCTCGTTGTCACACACAGGAAGACACTGAAAGTCGTTCACGCACTCCTGCCCCACCTCACAGCACAGGTTGTAAGCCCCGCACAGGATACCGCTCGGGCAGCCGGCGTCCACCTGCCCGTCCAGCCCCGTGGCGTCCCCCGCGTCCCCCACCCCACCATCGCCACCCCCCGTCCTGCTGGGCCCGCAGGCCGCTCCGAGCGCCACAGCACCAGCGAGCATCGCTAGCATCGTCGATCGTCGCATGGTCTCTTCTCCTGATGGGTTCGTGTCCACCCATGGTCCAACCCAGAGTATCCCACGACGGGATCCCAACGGGCAAGGGACAGATCGGTGGGGGACAGATCGGTGGGGCAGTCGCTCTTGTCGCCCGGAGCTGGAGGGGTTAGTATGAGCCCCTGTCTCATGACGGGTAGCCAGTCCATAGTCGGAATCGGCAGGCCGCGGGTGGATTTTCTGGGCACCATGCGCCGCTTCCCGGACCTGGGGAGCAAGGCCGAGCTGCGGCAGTTCTCCATCCAGGGGGGCGGCGCCGCGGCCACGGCGCTCATCGCCTTGCTGGAGTGGGACTACGAGTGCCGCCTCATCGCCAAGGTGTCCAATGATCCCTTCGGGCAGCTCATCCGCGGTGGGTTCGACCTGCCGGGCTTCGACACGGGCGGCCTGGTGACCGAGCCGGATCGCATCTCTCCCTTCGCCTTCATCGCCCTGCAGCAGGGGCAAACCATGGAGCGGGCCGTGTTCCAGACCCTGGGCAACGTGCCGCCGTTGGAGGCCGCCGAGGTGCAGCTCGAGCGGATCGACGGTTGCGCGGCGCTGCTGATCGACGGCACGGAGCCCGAGGCCCAGCTCTCCGCGTCAGCTTATGCTCAGAAGCGGTCCATCCCGGTGATGCTGCACCTGAACCGGCCGGTGGAGCGGCTCGATGAGCTCATCGCCGGTTGCGACGTGCTCATCTCCTCGGAGCGGGTCACGGCGGACATCGCCCCGCGCGGCACCGCGGACGACAGCCTCCGCGCCATGGTGAAGCTCGGGCCTCGGGTGGCCGTCATCACCATGGGTCAGGAGGGCTCCGTCGGCATCGAGGGCGACAAGATCGTCCGCCAACCCATCTACGCCGACATCACGCCGCTGGAGCGCGGTGGGGCCGGTCACATCTACTTCGCCGGTTTTGTGCACGCGACCATCGAGGGGCGCTCGCTGGAGCGCCGCCTCCAGCTCGCCTCGGCGGCGGCGGGGCTCTCTTGTCGTCAAATCGGTGCCTGGGCAGGCGTGCCCTCCTTGGAGGAAACCATCGCCCTGGCCTGGCCCGACGGACAGTAGCCACACAGGGACAGGTGATCCGCCGTGTTGCGCTACGGCATCTTACGCATCCTGCTGTTGCTGCTGATCAGCGCGGTGGTCGGGGCTGTGCTGCTCGCGCTGTTGGAGATCGACTCCCCGGAGGTCCCGCTGCTGCTGGCCTTCGGGGCCTTCACCCTGGGCATCGTGGGCATTGACCTCGCTCGCTCGGGGAGGCGGGTGCTCGCTGACTTCCGCAAAGGCCGCTACGCCTGGGCCCTGCGCGGAAGCCGCTGGCTGCTGCGGTGGTCCCTCCGTCGGTCGAGCCGGGCCACGCTGCAGCTGAACCTGGCCGCCTGCCACCTGGCCTCGGGGGAATACACAGAGGGCGGCGAGGTGCTCAACACCATGGACAAGGCGGGCCTTCCCGAAAACCTGCAGGGCATCTGGGAGAACAACTATGCTTACTTCCTGCTGTCCACGGGGGGCGACCCCCGGGAGGCGTTGAAGCTGTGTGACAAGGCCTCGGGCCTCAACCCGTCGAACCCGGCCTTCCGCTCTACCCGGGGGATCGCTCAGCTGTCCCTCGGGAGGGTGGACGACGCCATCGCCGAGCTGCAGGCCGCGGTGGACGCTGGCCTGGAGATCCAGGGACCGGCGGCCATGGCCGAGAACTACTATCATCTCGCCCAGGCCTGGGAGTCCCACGGGGAGGTGGCCTACGCGCGGGACCACTACCTCAAGTCGGTGAACATCGGGCCCGACACCCTCTTTGGCCGCAGGAGCGCCGGGCGGCTCCAAGAGCAGCACAACCTCTGGCCCGCAGGGTAGCCCGGACCGTGGCGGCGAATCCATGGGTTGCGGCAAACTGCGTCTGTGCTATTAGTCCCCTGAAACCGTTGACGACTTCCGCAATTCGCGGGCCCTTTCGTCCGCTGAGCGAACCAGAGGCGAGTCGAACAACACAGACAGAGCAAGAGATGAAGCAGTCCTGGAAATACGGTCTATATGGCGCCGGGGGCACCCTGGCGGGCGTCGGTCTGGGCTGGGCCAACTATCGCCCCGGCAGCACTTGACTGTGGTCCTGCAATCCCTGGGTCCTGGGGATCGTGGGCCTTGCGGTGGGACTCCTGCTCGCCGCCGGCAAGGACAGCAAGGACGGCGGCGCCGACGGTCACGATAGTGGATGACATCCGCTGACCCCTATGATGTAATATTGCCCCGATTTGGAGATTTTTTCGTCCCGTTGCCCGCGCCGCCGGAGGGACACCGGGAAGCGGTGAGACGCGCGCAGTGGGCCCATACACCAGAGAGGTCACTTCCATGACAGACTACAACGACGATCTGCCATACGCCGCCAAGCGCACTCCAGTGGCCTGGGTCTCCGACCTGATCAAGGACACCATCATCAAGGTGGTCAAAGACGCCGACGAGGTGACCCAGACGATCACCGAGACGGTGCTGGGCCGCATCAAGTCCATCACCATCAACGCGTTGGAGACCGTACAGGAGATGAGCATCGCCACCGCCGGAGCGGCCCGGGTCGCCATCAAGATGACCGACGAATCGGGCAACGATGTCATCGCAGCCGGTCATAGGCTGCTCACCTCCTCCATCCTGGGCGCATCGGAGACGACGCGGGGGACAGTCCAGGCCGCCGGCGCCCTCGCCAGCGGCATCGTCCAGGGCGTCGGCGACGTGGGGGCCGACGTAGAGGCCGCCGCCGGTCGCCTGGCCGGGGGCGCCGTCGCCGCGGCGGCGGACGTGGGCGGCAACATGGCCCGGGTGGCCGAGGAGACCGTCCGCGGCATCGTACGCGGCGCGGCGAGCACCAACACCGAGATCATGCGGGCCGCGGAGTCGGCGGTGCGGGGCGCCGTACAGGCTGCCGGCGAGTCGGGCCAGGACCTTGGCCAGACCGCCGTGGGCGCCGTCTAGGGCAACATGCAGGCCGCCGAGACCCTCGGCGTGGACGCCGCGCGCATCACGCAGGTGTCCATCAACACCGCAGTGGAGACCGCCGCCGGCATCAGCGCCGAGACCGCCAAGCAGGTGCGCAAAGCCCTGGTGGAGTCCATCAAGGGCGCCGACGAGATCCTGGCACCAAAAGACGGGGTCGAAGGAGGGGAGTGAGCCCCTCCCCGGCGCCAGACCGACTGTTGAGGGTCGCAGCTCCCTGGTGCATCGGCACCATTTCGGCGTGCACCTGCGCGGTGGTGATTTGGGCCTGCACCTCGTCGGGCACCTCCGGCCCCAAGCCCCGAAAGAGTGACCAGGGGTCGAGGCCCGGTGCCCCGGCGACGCCGCCGACACGACCACGGAGCACCTCGCTGCCGGCGGTGGATCCCTGCCTGACCGCCGTGGCCAACGGCAAGGCCACCCGCGTGGATCGGATGGGAAAGCCCTTGGCGGCCAAGCCCCGCGATCAGGTGCCACGGTTCTGGTTCGCCACCGCCACCAGAGGGCTCACTGGCCGCTTCGTGGACGACGCGGAGATCTGGTACCTGGCCCACCCCGGCGGGGCCTGCATGGAGGTATTTGTCGACGGGAGGCTGCGCGGGCGGGTGTCGACACGTACGCTCCCCAGGCGCCCCAAAGGCACGCCCCCCCGGGCGCGCCCGCGCCCGAAGACCACCGGGCTGAGGCGGGTGGCGCGCCTGGATCTGGAGGCCACGGACACCGGCCGGCGGCGTCTGGCCCGCACGGCCACGGGGCGTTTTTTCGAGGCGCGACGCATTCGGCTCAAGCGGGGCCACCACCGCGTGGAGCTCCGCCCCGTCGGGCGGGGCACCCTACGGCTCTTCGGCGTGGTGATGCGGCGCAATCGGCCGGGCGTGGTGGTGCACACCCTGGGTGTGCCAGGGGCCCAGGTGGCCAACGTCTCGCCCGGTCACAAGGCGCTGATCCGCGCACAGCTCAAGCGGCTGAGGCCGGATCTGCTCGTGCTGATGCTGGGCACCAACGACGCCTTTGACCGGGGGTTGACGGCGAAACGGCTCGAGCGTCGGCTGACCAAGCTCCTCAAGCGGCTCCGGGGCAAGCGCGCGAAGCCGGACTGCTTGATCCTGGGCGCACCGGACTTCGGCAGCAAGAAGTGGCGCACCGCCCGGAGGCTCAGGAAGGGGGCCGCCATGGTACGCAAAATCCAACGCAAGGTGGCCAAAGCCCAGGGCTGCGTGTACTGGGACGTCTTTTCGGCCATGGGCGGAACAGACTCCATCAAGCGACTCATCCGCGCCCGGCCCCGGCTGGCGTTCAAGGACAGGGTACACCTGACGCGGCGGGGGTATCGCGCGCTCGGGAGCCTGATCCACGACGAGCTCCTTCGACACTACGCGCGCTACCTCAGATCAAGCCACAGGCGGCGACCACTCACCGTGCCCCGCCGGCCCCCTCAGGAGCTGCGCCAGGAAAAAGAGGACCGACGAAATTGGCCCGCTGGCATGGGCCCCACTCCATTCGTCGACCCGCAGGGTAAGGGGCTCCGACGCTTCTTCCGGCGCCTGGTGCTCGTGCACCGTCGGGCACGCCGGGCACGGGCGAGCATCGTCGTGTTGGGAGACTCGCACACCGCGGGTGATTCCCTTGCAGGAGAGGTCCGGTACCGGCTCCAGCGCGCCTTCGGCGATGGCGGTCACGGCTACCTCCACGTGGGCAAGCCGTGGATCAGCTACCGCCACCGACATGTCAGGTACGGCATCGCAGGCCCGTGGAAGTACTACTATATCTTGACCTGGAACAAGCCCGTCCAGCCGAGGGACTGGCTCTACGGCGCCGGCGGGGTGAGCAGCTGGATATCGCTCCCCATCCCACCCAAAAAGCCGCGCGCCGTACCATGAACAGCTTTGCATTGCCGGCCCGACCAGAGATAATGGACAGATGGACGAGGCGTCAATGATGAAACGCGGCCGCGCAAGCCGGCCTCTGGTGAACCATGCGGTCTAGCTGTCTGTTCTGCGGCGAGGTGCCGGAGCCGCCCGAGCTCCTGCTCGAAGGTCAGAAGGGCTCCATCTGCCGCGCTTGCGTCTATGCTCTCGCTGCCCGGCTGGCAGAGTCGGAACGTGAGACCGGCGAGCCCGGAGACGCCACCGGCATGGTGACCATCTCGACCGAGGCGGCCACGGAAGGGGACGGCCGCTCGGCCCACGACTACCAGACCCGCATGGATCTGGCCGCCGCCTACTTGGAGATGGGCCGGAACAACGCCGCGGTAAACGAGCTGCTGACCGCGGTGGAGTCAGCGATCCTTTGCACGGACTTCAAGACCGCCCTGCGCTGCGCGGCTCGGGCACGGCAGATCGCCGACGGCCCTACCCTCCGCGACCGGATCGCCGACATCTTCACCCGCAACGCGCCATCCGAAGAGGCCGGCGGCGACTGAAACGACAGTCGTTGATTCAGAAGCGAGGGCCCGAACCGCTGGTCAGGCCCACCCGCCGGCGGAGCTCGAAGTACTCCTCGGAAACGGAAAACAACAGCAACTGCTCGATCTCGACCAGCCCCTTGGCCACCTGACCCAGGGGCTTTTTGCCCGGGACCTTGCCGGCCATCCGTAGCAGCACGGCCACAGCGGCGCTGAGATCCCCGCAGGCCAGGAGCCCGGACATGTTCGCCACCCGAGCGACATCCCGACGGAGCTGTGCGTAGTCGGTGATGCCTGCACAGCCCAGGGCAAAGGGCATCAGCTCTGACTTCACCTTGCGGGGCATGGCCTTTGCCACCAGCTTCGTGCGCTCGAGCAGCTCCACTGGGGGGACCTCCGTGGGCTCGAAATCGGGCTGGTACTGCCGGACCGTGCCGGCCACCAGGGCCTGGAGCTGCTCCGGTTTGAGCTTGGCGGGCAGCACCATGTTGGCCTGGATCAACTTCAGGCAGCGACCGGCGATGAAGGCCAGCTCCGCGGGGGCGCCGCCCTCCACCAGGGCCGAGCCCACGATGATGGCCGGCGGGTCGTAGGGCTCCACGACGAGCACACCGGGACGATCGGACACCACGTGCAGGTCGAAGGCGGTGACCCCGAGCTCCGAACCGATCTGGTTCGCCACGTCCCGCAGGGGATGGCCCGACTTGGGCGCGCGGGTCCCTCGACTCGCGCCGTAGGTGGAAAGGTCGTCGCGGTAGTGCTTGTCCAGGGAGCCGGACAGCAGCCTCAGGGTGTGGCGAAAACCGCTGTTGACGGAAGTCGGGTAGAGGATCTCGTCCAGCTCCGGATCCTTCAGGGCGTCCCACCGCGGGCGGCTCCGGCCCACCGTGGCAAGAATCTCGCGCTCCCGATCCCCGCCCTCGCCGATGGTGGTCAGCGCCCCCGCGGCGCAGGCCTGTTGATCCGGCGCCCGCCGCCACTCGAAGAGCTTGAGCAACGACCGATAGGCCTCGCCTCCGAAGGGATCGATGGCGATCTGACCGCGCACGTTCGTCACCGAACGGTCCAGGTGCACCATCAGCGACCGCCGATCCTTCTGGCGGCCGTAGAAGGTGGCCAGCTCACCCACTGCCTTGAGGCTTCCTGGATCGACCTCCACCGCCTTGAGCAGCGCCTCCCTCGCGCGGCGCGGATCCCGATAGCCACCCTCGAGGATCTGCGAGAGCGTAATCAGGTGATCGATGCGCCGGTCGGGGTCGGTCTCGGTCTCCACCAGCCGCCCCGTCACCGCCAGGGCCCCCTTCCAGTCCTCGTTCTTGACATGGATGGCGCTCAGCCGCTCGAGGGCCCGAATGTCCCGCTGGTTGATCGTGACCACCTTGCTGAAGCTCGCCACGGCTCGCTTGGCGTCGGGGATCTTCTCGTCGTACAGCACGCCCAGTTGGAAAAAGACCTCGGTGAGCCTCTCGGGCTCTTTCTCGAGGCGGGCCTGGCGGATCAGCATGTCCGCCATCTCTACCCACTGATCGTCCTGGGCGTAGAGGTCCGTGGCAGCGCGTACGGCCTCCAGGTGGCCGTCGTCCATGCCGATGAGACGCTTGAGGGTTGCCTTGGCCGAGGTGGCGTCATCCAGCCGGTCCCGCTGTACCAGGGCCAGCTGCCACAAAAGCTCGCAGGTGACGGTCCCGGACTCGGCCACCTCCAGCTGCGCGTTGATGAGCCGGGCCTGGTCGGGCCAGGCCTGCCGCTGCTCGTACAGCTTGTGAAGCCGCGTGAAGGCCGTGCGGTTGTCGGGCTGCAGCTCGAGCACAGCCTCGAAGCCGGCAATGGCCCGTTCCGCGTCATCGAGGCGCTCCTCGGCCACGGCACCGGCCAACAGGAAAGCCTCCGCCTTCGCCTCCGGACGCCGGAGGGCCTTGGCCACGACCTCCGCACCGTCCACAACCCCAGGCCACCGCTCGGACACAAGCTCCAACCGCAGTCGCTCCTCGGCGGCAGGCAGGTAGTCTGGCGCCACCGTGCTGGCTTCGGTGAGCGCCTCAACCGCCCGCTCCGGTACGCCATCGGCCTCGTGGGACTCCGCCGCGCGCCGCAGGAAAACGGCACGCGCCGAAGGTGACTCCCGGTACAGCTCCGCCACTGCGCGGTGGATGCGGGCCAGCTCCCCGCGCCACCCCTCCCGAAGAGCATGGCCCTCGAGCCGAGCAAGGGCGAACAGAGACTCGGGATCCGCGCTCACCGCCATCTGAAGCGCCTCGACCAGCTCATCACGCTGGTTGGACTCCTGACGGAAACGGGCCCACTCCATGGCGTTTGCCGCCCGCTCCGGCCCCTCGGTGGCGCCGGCGATCTTGGCGCAAATGGACCCGAGATCGGTGAACCGCTGGTCCACAGGGTAGTAGAGCTCCAGCTCCCGCAAGGAGGGGTGGTGATCCGCCGCCAGGCGGACGATGGACTCATACCCCAGCACGGCGCTCGGGAAGTCATCCCTTCCATCTCGGTCGATGCGGGCCAGCTCCTCATACGCGACAAGCCGCGCTCCGTCGTCTTCGGCGTCCCGGGCGATGGTCAGGGCCCGGTCTGCCAGCTCGGACCAGTGCCCGAGCTCTTTCTCGATGTGGCTGCAGGCGATGAGGGCCACGGGATTGCCCGGGTCCAGCCGCATGACCTCGCCAAGGACGCGCGCTGCCGCTTCCATGTCGCCGCCGATGTCCAACTCTGCCGACGCTCGGATCAAGAGCGACACGCGATCCGCGGCTCGCGCGGCTTGCGCCGCCTGCTTCTCGAAAATCTCGGCGGTCTTCAGACGATCCCCCGACCACACTCGCAGACGAACGAGGGTGTCCATGGGTAGGCGCCAGGATGGGAACTGCTCCCCCAGGTCTTGATACAGCAAGGCGGCCTGGTCCACCGCGTCGAGCCGCTGCTCCAGACATACCGCACGACGCAGATGGAGCAGGGCCGCGTGAGTGGATAGTGAAACCGCCTCGGCGGCCTCTCCCAGCAGGCGAGCGCAGTCATCCCAACGCTCCTGGGCGGCGTAGAGGCCCGCCATGGCCTCCCGCGCGGCGACGTCTGTGCCACTCAGGGCTACTGCGCGCTCGAAGGCAACGAGCACCTCCTGGGGTGCGGCCCCGCGCCAATGCCGGCTCCTCCCCAAGAAGTGCCAGATCCGGGCTCCCCGGCCGGCGTCCGCCGTGGACTCAGCCTCGGCCACCAATGCCTCGTCCCACTCCTTGTCGAGCCCCGCCGCACGGAGCGCCCGCTGCGCCCCCCAGGCCAGGTGCCCCAGGGCCGGGTCCAGCTCGCACACCTCCTGATAGGGCTCGTGGCGTCGCTCCTCCAGGCCCCGGGCCACCAAGAATGCGGCGCGGCTGCGCGCGGCGATGGCCGCCTCGGGCTCCACCAGCTCCCCGAGCTGGAGCAGCACGGCGCACGCCTGATCCATGTCCCCGTGGGCGATGGCAAGGTGCACCAGATCGCGCAACAGACACCGGAGATCGAGACCGCTCGCCCGAGAGGTCGACAAGAGCTGCAACCCCTCCTGCTCTCGTCCCGCCGCCACCATCTCGCGGGCTGCCAGGACCTGCTGGGCCGCCTGGTCCGTCGGATCCGTGGCCGCCGAAGCCCGCGCGAGCCGCGCCTCGATCCGGACGTCGGTGTCGTCGGACCGGCTGAGCACGTCCCCAACGGCCAGGCCAGCAGCGGCCAGGCTCGCATCATGCTCCAGCGCCTCGCGGAAACACTCGAGAGCCCCGTCGTCGTCGCCCAGATGCTGCTCCCGGAGGAGCCCCGCCCAGAGCTGCGTCACCGCCTTGAGGTGGGTGTCCCGGGCCGCCTCACTCGCACCTCTCCACGCGGCCACAGCCGCCTCCCACTGACCGGCCTCTTGGCAGAGACGTGCCAGGCGGATTTGCACGGCCAGACCATCGGGGCACTCCCGGGCCGCGCCGTCGGCCGCGGCCACGGCCTCGTCGAGCCGGTCGAGCCGTCGGGACAGGATCCGCGAGAGCGCCACGGCGGCGTTGGTGCGCTGGTCTCCGGGGTCGATCTGCGTAACGAGGCTGCGGACGCGCTCCGCGGCCGCCTCCCACTTCCCCTCCCGCAGGGCGAGACGCGCCAACCCATCGCGGGCCACCACGGCCAGCTCGCCAACGGTCGCTGTCGCGCGCTCGTAGGCGATGGCCGCCGCCTCGTCGTCGTCCTCATACTCCAGACGACGTCCCGCTTCCACAGCCACCGGAGCGACGATCTCCTCCGACCCGATCAACCCAACCATGCGCCCAAGGCTCGAGGCGACCAAGGCATGGTCCCCATTGAACACTGCCACGTCCGAGAGCCCCAGCAGCCCCGGCAGGCTGTGTGAAGGGCGGTCAACGAGGCCCGTGTACAGCTCGGCGGCATGGTCCGCATCGCCCATGGTGGCTAGGGCGAGGTCTGCGGTAAGAGCTTGGTAGGCCCCCTGCTCGACGGTGGAGTCCGACGCCCGCAACACTTCGAGGGACTCCAAGGCCGCGCCCCAGTCCTGGGCGCCCACTGCGCAGCGCAGCAGCGCCCGCCGGCAGCCGCGGTAGTCTCCATGGTGGCTGCTGGCCTCGTAGTAGCTGGCCATGGCGTCTTGATCGCGCCCCAGGCGGAACTCCAGCACCTCCCCGGCGGCGGTCTGCAGGGACGCCGCCACCCGGCTCTCCGAGGCCTCTCCCACCTGCTCGGTGATGAGCTCAACCACCGGGTCCCACCGCGCCGCGGACTGCGGCTCGGGCTCCAGTGTCTCCGGGAACCCCTCGATGATGGGCGCCTCGGCAAGCGGCTCCAAATCCTCCAGTGCCGGCAGGGAGGACGGATGGACCTCTTCGTTGGCCAGGTCCTGGAGGCTCGCCAGCCGCGGCTCGGTGGGCGGCTCCGGAAGGTCCAGACCGAAATCCGTGACCCGGTCCGACTCTGACGGGGCCGACACCTCGGCCTGGACCGGCGCTTCGCGGGAATCGGCGATGCCCAGCAGGGCGTCCAGGGACGCCAAGTCCCCCTCGCCTCTTGGCTCCTTCTCGGGCGCCTCCTCGACTCGGTCCGTGGTCAGCCCCAGCATCGCATCCAGAGAGCCCAGCCTCTCGTCTTCGTCAGCGACGACACCATCTGGCTCCGACGGTGCTTCCCCGTCGGGAACCTCGGCCTCGAAGGACTGGTCTGGACCCAGCGCATCCCCTGGGGGCTCCTCGGCCTCGATGGAGAGCACCTCGGGTTCCTCGGGGGCCGCCGCAGCCACCGGGTCTTCGTCGGGAACGGGCGTGGCACCACCCTCGGGATGCTCCGCCGATTCGGCGGCGGCCTCGGGCTCCTGGCTGGGCACTGGTGTGGCGTCCGAGTCGTCCCGGTGCGCGTCCGGGGGCACCGCCACATACGGGCGCTCGGGAGTCGCGGCGTCGGAAAGCGGCTCGGACGGTGCGCCGTCCTCCGACTCGGGTCCGAAGTCCAGATCCGGTGCGGGTGCGTCCTCGGAGTCATCGATGCTGAAGTCGTCGTAAAACTCGTCGTCCACCGTCAGCGTGACCTCGGCATCCTCCTCGTCTGCGGCGGCCACGTCCTCTGTGAAAACGGACTCTTCGGCCATCCGCATCTGGTCCGCTGCCGACACCAGACGGGTGGACTCCTCGAACTCCAGCCCCACATTCTCATCCGCCTGGTGCTCCATGGCCTCCTGGGCCCTCCGAAGCTGATCCTCGCCGGAGACGATGCGGGTGGATTCGTCGAACTCCACGCCCTCCGTCGCCTCGGAGGTCTGGGCGAGCCGCTTGGAGGCATCCCTCAGGGCGTCTAAGTCGACGGCGCCGGAGCCGGCGTCCTCCCCGTCTTTGGCCTTCGCCCGGGTTCGGAAATCAAACACTTGACTGTCGGTGGGCGCCGGGGGCAAATCCACGTCCTCGGTGGCTTCCGGGGCGAGATCCTCCAGCCCCTCCAGGCTCGGTCGGCTCTGCGTCGCTGGCTTCGCATCGCCGTCCATCTCCGAGCTCAGTATTTCTCCGAGGGCCTCCCCGGACCCCATCTCGAACTCGAACTCCCCGCTGGTCAGAAAATCGAGCTCGGCATCTGCCGCAGCCTCCCCCGACCCGGTGGGCTCGAGCTCCTCGGGCGTGTCCGCGGGGTCTTGGGGTGCCGGCGTCTCCTCGCTCGCTGGGTCAGGCGGCTCCGCCTCGGCAGGCGCCGCGGGCTCTTCGGACTCTTCGGGCTCTTCGGGCTGGTCTTCGGGCCCGGAGACCTTCACCGGCTGGGACGGCTCGCTGGCGGCATCCAGCCCATCGAAGACGTCGTCCCACTCATCGAGGGCACCGGCCCAATCGGAATCACCGATGGATCCGATGTCCTTGAAGTCCTCTGCCGCAGGAGGGGCTTCGCCGTCTTTGCCGGAGCCAGTGCCTTTTTTTTCTTCGTCAGCCAACGTATCCCATCCTGGTCCGTCCCCGGATCGCGGGCACCGGGGGAGGCGCGGCTACCTCGCCACGCCGAGAGTCATGCGCACCTCGATGTGCGCGTCCGAGAGCCCGAACATCATCATGTCCCGCACCGGCTCGGAGTGCACCTTCAGCTTCTCGTTGGCAGCCAGCAGCTCACCCACGGACACCTTGACATCCCCGCTGCACAGCAGCCCAACCCGCTCGATGGTGCGCTTCATCCCTCGCCGCCACCGATTCAGATCCACCGTGTCTCTCGCATAGTTCGCGCCGGCGAGAGTCAGCGCCTTGCGCTCCTTTCGGCCGAGCACCTTCCGGATGCGCTTCGTCATGTCGTCGACCTTTGTACCGGGCAGATCCGATCGATAGTCCGGCTGGCCGTCCCGCACAGCGCCGGCCACGAAGATCTCCAGGTCCTTTTCCGAAATCTGATCGAGGGCGAGGGTGGACAGGCGGAGGGACGCCAGCAGGCAGCCGACGCGGTGGCGATCCCCAGCGCCGAGGCGCGGTCCCACGCGGCTGCCCACGATGAGCGCCGGTCCGGTGCTGGTGCCGATGGCCTCGATGTCATCGGGGTGCTCGGTGCTCACGTAAACCTCGTCGAGGGCAATACCCAGTGAGGACGCGAGGCTGAAGATCTCCTTGGTCACACCGGCCGCGTTCTTCTTTTTGACGAGCTCACCCTTGCCCACGCCGAAGTCGGTCAGCTCCCGTGGCCAGATCCGATAGCTGGCCTCGCCGATGAGGTCCCACAGCTCCACCGCGCTACCCAGGGCCGCTGGATGCAGCAGGAAGCGCGACCAGATGTCGGGCGACAGACGCCCGGGCTGCCGATCGACGATGGCGGACCGATACTGGCTGGCGCGCGCCACCTCCTCGGCGTCCGCCTCCCCGAGGGCCTCCAAAGTGCACAGCGCGAAGAAGTGGGAGTCCCGCTCCTTGCCCTTTTCGAATAGCTTCGAAAGGAACCGCACCAGGTCGGGATCGATGGGATCCGACTGGGCGAGGGTCTCGCGGTAGGCGTTCACGCCGTCGGACAGCACGTAGCCCAGCGACGTGTCGTCTCCGAACTGGCGGTACAGATCGCACAGCCCCAGGATCGCCTCCCGGTTCACCGGATCCAGCTGGCGGGCCTTCTCGTAGGCCTGGCGCGCCTCGTCGTCGTTGGCCGCCAGGTTTCGGAAGATGGCCGCTTTCCGCAGCTCGCCGGCGGCCTGGTCCGCGACGTCGGGCTCGAGCAGGTACCGACGGTCAAGGGCTTCCACCGCCTGCGACCACTGCCGAGCCCGAAGCAACACCGCGTGCTTTCGCTCCAAGACGCCCTTGTCACCGGCGTCGATGGCCAACAGGTCGTCGAGGGTGTCGACCACGTCCTCGATGGGCTTGCCGCCTCGCTCCCGGACCTCGGCCAGCAGCAGCTGGATACGCCGGTAGTCAGCGTCCTCCTCGCCGGTCTGGTCGGCCCGGCGCTCGAGAAGCTCGAGGGCCTGGGGGTAGTCACCGTCTCCGGCCAAGAGCGTGGCGAGCCGTAGCTGCGCAACCGGGTGGTCGGGATCGACACTCAGGATCTGGTGAAGATCCAAGGCGGCGCCCCGGGTGTCATTCAGGTGCGCGAGACGCAGCTCGGCGCGCTGGAGCCGCAACCCGATGGCGTCCTCATCCGGGATCATCAACCCGAGGTGGTACCCCAGCACCGCGTCGGCCTCGGCGTGGTGTCCAAGCGCCTCCAACCGCTCCGCCATCCCGGCGAGGGCCACGCGGTCCTCTGGGTCCCGCTCCAACCCCTTTTTCAGCATGCGCAGGGCGCCGCTGGTTTGCCCTGCGCGTTCAGCGCCCTCCCGGTACAGCGCCCCTGCACGCTCCGCGTCCGCCACAAGGTCGGCCAACCGCTCGCAGCAGTCGGCGTACAGGGCGTCGTTGCCCACGCGATCGGCGAGGTGCTGCAACACCGCCAGGAGGGGCACGTCCTCGATGGTGGACTTCAGGCTGTCCACCAGAAGCTGCGCCGCGCGATCCACCTCGCCCTCCTCCTCGTGGAGCCAGGCAAGCAGCAGGGTGTACTCGTGACGCTGGTCTTCGGGCACCGTGGTTTTGATGCGCCGACGCAGCCGCTCTGCCGCGCCGGTGCCATCCGTCGGCGCGAGGTCCGTCGTGAGCACCAGGGTGGCATCCCCTACACCCTCCATCGCCGACGCCTTCACCAGCCGCGGTCCCGCGGAAACCCCGCTCACCATGCCGAGCACCGCCGCCCGCACGGTGAGCGCCTCGGCGAGGCTCACCTCGTGGGAGGTCTCCGCCAGGCCGGCCAGCCAGTCCAACGCACCCGCCGCCTCGCCCCACTCACGCCGCCCCACGGCCAGCCGGGCTGCCGCCCAGAACGCCGTCGGCACCGGTGGATCGAGGGTGGCCAGCTCCATCCAATGATCGGTCGCTCGGGTGGCATCCTCCAGGGGGCCCTCGGCAATCCACGCCAGCTCGGACAGGACCCTGCGGCGGAGCTCCGCCGTCGGTTCGGCGCGCAGGCTCTCGTCGTAGACCTCATAGAGCTTGGCCCAGTCCCGCCGCAGGTAGCTCATTTCCGCCAGGATCCGCAAGGTGCCGGTGTCCTGGGGATTGTAGGCACGCGCCCGCAGATAGGCCTCCTCGGCCCGGGCGTCGTCATCCAGGCGGTCCTGCAAGTGCTCCCCCAGAAGCCCGAAGAGCTCCGCCTTGTCACGCAGATCCTCAGTGGCGTCGGCTTGCACCTCCCAGACGTCCGCCAGCTGCTGGTGCTCACCGGCGCTCTCGAGGGCCCGTGAGAGCATCGCCAACACGCCCCGGTCGGTGGGCCTGCGCTGCCACAGCTGCTCGTACACCTCGGCCGCCTCCGCGGGCCGCGCGAGCTCCCGCTCCAACAGGCGTCCCAACAGGAGTAGCACGACCTGGATGCGGTCGTCCGACAGGGTGCGCTCCGCCTCGGCGCGGTAGAACGTCGCCAGCTCCTCGAAACGCTCCTCGCGGCGGAGGATTTGTTCCAGCATGGCGGTGGCCTCGGCTTGGCCCGGCTCCAAGTCCAGCGCCCGCCCGAGCAGCTCCACGGCCCGCGCGGTGTCGGGCTGGGCCGCCTCGGCGATCCGCGCCGCACGAGTCAGGGCGTCGGCGGCCAACTCCGCGTGGTCAGTGGCCGCCTCGGCCACCGCCTCCAGCACCGAGAGCTCCTCCTCGGCGCCACCGGCCTCGGCGAGGGCATCCGCCAGCCGGAGCTTTGCCGCCAAGGAGTCCGGCTGCTGATCGGTGAGCTGCCGCAACGTCACCGCCAGTCCCTCGGGGTCCGGGTTCCACACGGTCTGCAGGTCCGCGAGGGACTCGAGCAGGTACAATGCGCGACCCGCCTCTGCGCCGATGAGATCCTCCTTGTAGACCTGGGCCAGCTCGACCCAACGGGACTCTCGCGTGTAGATGTCCTCCAACAGATCGGCCGCCGCCTCATGGCCGGGTACGGCCTCCCGCGCGGCCCGACAGGCTTCCTCCGCAGCGGAGAGCCCCTCGGGGTCGTGGAGCAGCAGCGCCGCCTTCTGCGTGAGGACGTCTGAGCGGAACCGCGCCTGGGCACCTTCGTCATCGCCCACGTCGAGAGTCGAGACGCCGACGAGCAGACGATCGAGCAGCGCCAGCAGCGCCTCCGCATCACCGGCAACCTGGGCGTTGAGCATTCGCACGGAGAGCACCAGCAGGTGCGGCGGGTCTGCGTCGATGAACGCCTGGAGCAAGGCCTCGGCGTCGTCGGCGCGACCGGCGCGACTCAAGGCCAGGGCGCGCTCCAGCTCGAAGGCGCCGCGATGCTCGGCGGTCGCCATCCGGGTCTCCAAAAGCTCAGCCAGCTCCCCCCAGCGGCCGAGGCGAGCCGCGAGCCCGCACAGCTCGCCGAGCAGAACCGGATTGCCGGGGAGCCTCTCCAGCCAGGGCCACAGAATCTCCCAGGCGCGATCCGGCTGATCGTGCTTCTCCACCAGCCGCGCTCGTAGTCGCGCCACGGCGAAGCCCTTCAGCAACGTTGTCTGGGCGGGGTCGTCGTCCTCGGCGGCATCGCCGTCCTCGGCGGCCGCGTCGTCCTTGGCGGCCTCGTCCTTGGCGGCCGCGCCGTCCTCGGCGGCATCGTCCTTGGCGGCCTCACCGTCCTCGGCGGCCGCGTCCTTGGCGGCATCGCCGTCCTCGGCCTCGGCGTCCTCGGCGGCCTCGTCCTCGGCGGCCTCGTCGTCCTCGGCGGCCTCGTCCTTGGCGGCCGCGCCGTCCTCGGCGGCCGCGTCCTTGGCGGCCTCGCCGTCCTCGGCGGCCTCGGCGTCCTCGGCGGCCTCGTCCTCGGCGGCCTCGTCCTTGGCGGACTCGCCGTCCTCGGTGGCCTCGTCCTTGGCGGCCTCGCCGTCCTCGGCGGCCGCAGCGCCCTCGACCCCGATCAGGTACAGGTCCTCCTGCCGACGCAGGGCGTCGAGCACGTCCTCGGTCCGATCCTCCAGGCTGGCGATCCGCTCCAGCTCGTACAGCGCCCGCTCGGGCTGGCGCGCGCAGGCGAGCGCCTCGAGCAACAAGGCCCGTCGCCGGTCGTAGTCCGCGTCCGCGAGCTGCTCGTCCAGGCGCGCCATGGAAAGCAGCACCGCCGTCTTGCGATCGGGATCACCCGACGCATCGGCGTGAGCACGCATCACCGCGAACAGCTCGGCGAGGTTGCCGTGCTCCCGGTAGAGCTTCTCCAGGATGAGCACGGGGTGGATCTGGGACGGATCGCTGGTGTGCGCCTCGACGTAGCAAGCCAGGGCCCCCGCCGGATCGTTCTGGTGGATACGGAGAATCTCCCCCTTCTCCATGAGTAGATTCACCCGGTGCGCCGGGTCCTGCACGAACTTGAGCTCGGCGTCGAGCAGCTTCAGCAGATTGGGCCAGAGCTGTCGTCGCCAGAAGACCCGCCGCACGGCCCACAGGTTGGGCAGAAACAGGTTGTCGAACTTGAGCGCCTTCGAATAGGACTTGATGGCTGCCGGCTCGTCGCCCAGGTGTGTCTCCTGTAGCTCACCCACCTCGTAGCAGAGAACTGCCTTGCGGGACTGGTCCGGCTCCGCCTCCATCTCCTTGAGATAGCGGTCGAGGCGCTCTTGGTAGTCGATCTCCCCCGCGCCTTCCAGGGCCCGTTGGATCGGATCCACCTCGGGCTCTGGAACGACAGGCACGTCGGATGTCGCGGGCACGTCGGCCACCGCGGGCACGTCGGACGCCGCGGGCACGTCGGGTGCTACGGGCACGGCGGGTGCTGCGGACGCGCCGGTCGTCGGGGGCGCGGCGGGCGCCGCGGGCACGTCGGGTGCTACGGGCACGGCGGGTGCTGCGGACGCGCCGGTCGTCGGGGGCGCGGCGGGCGCCGCGGGCACGTCGGGTGCTACGGGCACGGTGGGTGCTGCGGGCGCGCCGGGCGTCGGGGACGCGGCGGGCGCCGCGGGTATGGCTGGTGCCGCGGGCACGGCGGATGCTGCGGGCACGGCGGGCGTCGGGGGCGCGCCGGGCGTCGGGGGCGCGTCCGGTGCCGCCTCATCCCCCCCTTCGAGATCCAGCTCGAGCTCCTCGATATCGATCTCCTGGACCTCGTCCGGCTCCTCCCAGGGAGGGGCTACGGCGCCCGGTACGGGCGGTGGCGGCGGCACTGGTGGCGGAGCGGCCTCCACCACGGGCTCGGCGGGTAGATCGGGCGACGCTCCGATGTCGTCATCGGGAGACTTCGGCGCGTTGGGATCGTCTGTCATAGGCACTACCTGACTTGGCCCTTCGAAAAAGCACGACGCAAAACTGACAATCCAGACACAATCCTATCCTTTACCTATGCCCACTCCATATCCTCGGCCATGGCGTCCGTTCTTGAGCAACGCTCGACCCCAGACACGTGCAAAAAATCCTACTTGGGCCAACCTCCGATGTCAATGTCGAGGATTGCGAAAAGTCTCTGAAAATGTAAGATAATCTTGTGTTCCGCAACAAGAGCATCTTCACCTTCCGGGCAACCTCGCGGGGCAAATGACATGCGACCCCTAGACAAAGTAGACCTCGCTGGTCGAGGCACGGCGATAGTCGTCACCCCGGAATCCGGCCTTCACCAGTCGATTCCGCTCAAGGCGCTGGTCCCAGGCACCCATTTGCTAGCAAGTCCCGGAGCCAGACTGGAGGAGGCCGTGTTGGAGGACGGAGCACTGCTGCTCCGCCTCGCCGATGGCAGCGAGCACAGGTCGGCGCTGGACCGACACCTGGCGGTGGTTCCCCCCCGGGACGACCAGGGACGGCTCCCCGCAGATCTGGTGGTCCGGGGGGGCACGGTCATGTTGGGAGCCTCCGACGAGGCCGAGAACCCACTGGGCCTGGTTGCGCACGGCGCCGTGGCCTGCTGGGGCCCACGCGTAGTGGCCGTGGGCCTGGAGACCGAGGTGCTGGCCGGGATCCATGCGACTCCGGACCACGTGGAGCTCGACGCACGGGGCGGCCTCGTCACGCCCGGGCTTGTGGATCCACACACCCATGTCGTGTTCGGCGGTGATCGGAGCGGCGAGTTCGCCCTACGAGCCGCCGGAGCAAGCTATCAGGAGATCGCAGCGGCGGGCGGAGGGATCCAGTCCACCGTGCTGGCCACCCGGTCGGCCGACGACTCCGACCTGGAGGCAGCCGCAACCCAACGAATCGCCGGGTTGCTGGAGCGCGGCGTCACCACCGCGGAGGCCAAGTCGGGATACGACCTCACCGCCGACGGGGAGCTGCGGCTCCTCGAGGTGATCGGGCGCCTGGACCGGACCCTGCCCATTGACCTCTCTCCGTCGCTCCTGGGCGCCCATGTCCTGGCGCCAGAGTACACCGACCACCGGGACGGCTACGTTGACCTGGTCTGCGAGACCATGATCCCCACGGCGGCGCGGCTCTGCCTGGCCGATGCCGTGGACGTGTACTGCGACCCGGGCGCTTTCACCCTGGACGAGAGCCGCCGGATCCTGGAGACCGCCCGGGCCCACGGCCTGGCGCGGCGCATCCACGCCGAGCAGTTCGAGAACATGGAGTCCGCCGGCATGGCCGCGCTCCTGGGTGCGGTCAGCGCCGATCACCTGGAGGCCGTGTCCAAGTCGTCCATGAAGGCCATGGCCAAGGCGGGCACCGTGGCGGTGCTGCTGCCCGGCGCGGCGCTCACCCTCGATTGCCCCTGGCCGCCCGCCGGCGCATTGCTGCACGCAGGTGTCGACCTCGCGTTGGGCACGGACCTCAACCCGGGGACGTCCATGACGGAGAACCTGCACCTGATGATGTCCCTCGGCTGCATGAAGATGGGCTTGACCGTGGACCAGGCCTGGGCCGCAGTGCTCACGGGAGCCGCGCGTGCCGCCTGCCGGCCCCGTGCGGGCCGTCTGACGGCGGGCGGCCCCGCGGATCTGGTGGTCTTCGACTGCGCGCACCATGCTGCCGTGCCCTATCACCTCGGCGGCAACCACGTCCGGACCGTGATCAAGGCGGGCCGGGTGGCCCTGGAGCGGTGACCTTGAGGGGTCTGCTTCGGCAGGTGATTCCCACCGTGCTCGGGCTCACCCTTGGAATCGGGCCGACGGCAGCGGCGCCCCAATCCTCCGACATCCGGATGCCAGACCCGGAGTACTTCCGCCAGCCCCACGCCCCGCAGACGCGACCCGCGCCATCGACCATCGTGCACCTGGTCCATCCCACCGCCGGCACGCCGGCCGTGGTGATGGCGGGCGGCACGCTCACGCTGCGAGTGGGCCTCCCTCTCACGGAGCCCGGGCGGGGCATTTCTGTCTCGCTCACCACTGCCTTGGCGGATCGATCCCTGCGGGTTCGTCTTCCCGTGGTCGGGCTGCGCAGGGTGGGCGGCAGGCGCCTGAGCCACATCCGATGCCGCGTGCCTCCCAGCCTACCCCGGGCCGTGTACGACGTGACCCTGGTGGTCCCAGGGCATGCGGCCGAGAACCAGCGCCGCGCAGTGCGCGTCCGCCACCGTACCGACGGACCGCTGCGCCTGGCCCTGGTCGCGGACCACCAGCTGTGGGACCCGAGCGTCACCCTGGGTGGTGGGCGCAAGAGCGCCAACACCTACCCCAGGCGCGGCGAGACGCGGGAGCATCGGGCCATGGCCCGCCAGGGTCTGCACGAGCTGCGGCTGCTGGATCCGGATGTGGTCCTCTACCTCGGCGATCTCGTGTACGGGCTGGACTACATCAAGGAGTATCGCGACGCGCTGCGGCTGTGGAACGGGGCCGGGGTGGCGGCCTTCATGGTGCCGGGCAACCACGACGGCTACGCCCGCTACGGCGTCAACCTCAAGGCCAGCCTGCCCCACCTCGCCGCGGGCGTCGTACGCTGCCGAAAGCTCTTCCCCAGGTCGCTCGCGCACTGGGCGAAGATCTGGACCTTCCTGGTGTGTGTCTACGGTGACCTGAAGAACGTGGTCTTCAGCCGCCTTTTGGAGGACGGGCTGGTGACCTGGCGGCACAACCTGGGACCCACCCACTACGCCTTCACCCTCGGAAGGTTCCGCTTCATCGGGCTGAACACCTACGACGGGACGCCCCAGCGGCGCCACGCCTTCTCCATTTGGATCGACATCAAGGGGCTGCACCTCGGCGCACCCATGGTGGACAACTACGGTGGATACCTCTCGGTGACCCAGGTCGGCTGGCTCCGCCGCGAGCTGCTGGACGCGTCCGCGCGCAAGCTCACACCCGTGGTCTTCGGACACCATGATCCCCGAGGCAACCCCAAGGGCGTGCCCTACCACGCCAACCAGCCCTTCCCCACCGATCCGGTCGGGCCGAACCACTTCGAGGCCTGGAACTACGACGGCGCCTGGGACTCGAACACCGCCGACAGCCGGGGCACCGAGTCGGTGAAGCGCCACTCCGGACACGCGCTGCTCCGGTTGGTGTCGCGGTACGGTGGCTACTACCTGTCGGGCCATGTGCATCGTGACGGCAGACGACACTATCGAAAAGGCGAAGCCGTGGCCCCCGGCATCCTGGCCCAGCGCCCGATCACTTTCATCAAGGTCACCACGGCCAGCGCCGCCCCCACCTCGGGCGGCTACTGGGGCTATCGCCTGGTGTCCGCCAGGCCCGACGGCACCCTGGACACGTCACCCTTTGCACCGGGGCTGGCGTCGGTACCCGCCGGCAACCTCTGGGCCGAGCGCCACGTCGCCCCTGGCGGAGGCCGGATCCTCACGCTCCACAGCGGGTTGCCGCGGTCCGTAACGGTCCACCTCCAGGTGGCGCTCCCCGAGCGCCCGGGGGGCTGGCGCTTCTCGAGCCCGGACCGCGGTGTCACAGTGGCGCTGAGGGCCGTCACCCCCCTGCCCCGTCGGCCCGCCCACGCCGGGACGGCGCTCTACCGGCTCGCCGTAACCCTCCCCGCCGCAGGCAAGGCGGTAGCGCGACTCCCGCGGGAGGTAGCCCAGACCTACGTCTACGCACGTCCGACCCCAACGAACCGACCTCCAACGGCCAGGATCCTGCTCAACGACCGACCCGTCTCCAGCGGTGACGTCGTCCGGCTGCCCAAAGGAACACCGCTCCGCCTCGACGCGGCGGCGAGCCGTGATCCCGAAGGAGGCCGGTTGCTCGCGCCCCTGTGGGAGCTCGACGATGACCGCGGAGGACATGGCCAGCGACTGTCGCTGCCCCTGCGCGAAGACGCACGCCACGCCCTGCGGCTCACGGTGCGGGACGCCCACGGTGCCGCGGCCAAGAGCGCCGTGGTGCTTGAGGTGGGAACCCCCCCGGCCCGACGCCCCTCCCGGCCCGGCGGCAGGCGCTCCACCGGCTGCGCCAGCTGCTCGGCCCGGGGCGATGCCACGGGGCTGGTCTCCCTGGGCCTGCTCGTCCTGGGGGCCCTGCTCATCCTCCTGGGAGGCCGGCGCCGCCGACGCCGCCAAGGGCCCTAAGCGTCCGTCGCAAAACAACTAGACGATGCAGGACGTTGAGGCGCCCGGCTCGCGAGGCGCGCCGAGGCGCATACTTTTTGATATGCAACGAGAAGCATCCCCCCTGCCTCTTGGGGGGGGGGGGAGCCCCCCCGAAGCGAGCCGGGATGCATCGGCGTTCTGGGCGATCTAGTTGTTTTGCGGCGGACGCTAGGGCTTCTTGAAGTCGATCACCCGGACCAGGTCGCTGGTGCGCAGGAACACGCGACCCGGCGTCACCAAGGTTCCCTGGACGTGCATGAAGCCACTGTGCCAGGTCTTCGTGGGCACGTACTTCCACTGGTTGAGGGTCTTGGCGTCGAGAAAGTGCATGCCCTTGTTGCGCGCCACCAGCAAGGTACCCTTGAAGATCATGCCCGCGGCGTGGCCCATGGAGCCCACCCGCTTCCGCTGAAGACGCCGCCCGGTCTTGGCGTCGATGGCCCAGACATAGCCCGTCTGACACGAGTAGGCGAAGATGCGTTTTCCGTCGGCGCCGAAGGCCACGCCGTAGGTCACCACGGGGATTGCCAGCCGCTTGCGCCGCCCCTTGACCAGGTCCACGAGGTGCCCGCTCGGGCGGCTGCCCCGCTCGGCGTACTCAACCAGCAGCACCCGCTCCCGGGCCGGATCGTGGAAGGGCCCTCGGGAGAGGCTGTAGCGCGTACGAAAGGTGGTCAGGGTCTTGATGCGCGTACGGGACACGGCGATCACGCTGGCCTCCAGGGGCTTGGAGCCGCCCAGCTTCGCCTGGATCTTCTTCAAGACCTGCAGGTAGACCACCCGACGCTTGGGGCTGTACCCCACGGGCTTGACCGAGATCCAGCTCAGGCGGGCGCTGCGGTGGGCCAGGACCATGGCCCGGGTGATCCGCTTCTTCTTCAGATCCCAGTGCAGGTAGATCACACGGCCACCGAGCCGATACTGGCGGTCACCGAGCAGGATCCCCGCCACCTGATGGGTCGTGTCGTAGTACAGCAGCCGGATCACCGAGTAGGCGGGCAGCCGCCCGCCCGAGCCGGCCCGGGGGAACATCCGGCGGTTCGCCAGCAAAAACCTCTGTACAGGCGCCCGCACCACGACGCGCTTCATGTCCTTGAGGCGCAGCATGTAGTACTTGCCCTGCTCGTACCACAGCCCCCGCCCGAGGTAGAATAGGCGACCACGGTCCATGACCTCTCCGTAGCGCTGGGACGAGAAGCTGGGCGCCTTCGTGGTGAACTTGAGTAGCAGCTTGGCACGCAGACGGTGTCGGAGCCCTGGCTTGCGGGCCTCGGCATACCGGCCTCCGAGGCCGAGCCCGGAGACCAGCCCGAAGACCAGCCCGAGGGCGAGCCCGATGGAGAGCGTGAGGGAGAGACCGAGCCTGAGGGTTGCGATGACCAGTCGTCGACTCATGAGGACACCCCGTCGGTTGGACGCCCTGAGTGTAGCAGCAGTCTGCGCGGGGCGCCCGCAGCTCACCTCCCGCGGCGTATGCGGCGCAAGAACTGCCGGTACTCGCGGTCGATGCGGTCGGTCTTGTACCCGAAGACGTGCTCCAGGGCGGACAGGCCGTGGTCTGTGCCCGGGTGATCGCGGAAGTAACGGTAGAACTTGCGCAGCAGCTTGCGCCGCTGCATGAACAGCGCGAAGTGGCGGGCCTGGGCGTAGTTCATGCCCACCTGCCGGGTGTAGAAGTCGTCGGCGGTGACCAGGTCCCTGAGCGAGCGGAGCTTGCCATTGCGCAAGGCTTGCCGCAACGCCGGAAAACGCCAGTTGACCATGGCCACGAAGCGGTTGCGGCTCACGTAGGCGCCCTCGTGGAGGCTGGCCAACCCCTCGTTGAACCAGTCGGGGACGCCGGGGAAGTCCACCGCTATGAGGGCGTGGGTCAGCTCATGGTACAGGGTGCCGATGCCCGGTCCGATGTTCATCACCATGGTACGGTTCGATGGCTTGAAGTAGCCGAAGTACGCCACGTCCGTGTCGTTGAACAGCCGCTTCGCCCAGTGGGCGTACGTCTTGAATTTCTTGAACAGCAGGATGGTGATGGGGCGCCTCGGGCGCTTGTCGAAGTAGGTGGCGTGCAACGCCTTGGAGGGCTTGAGCACTCCGCGCTTCAGATTGTAGCGCACCCCGTGACGTCCCAGATCACCGGTCACCACGTACGGGGGCACGACCTCGATGTGGAACCGAGCGGGGAGCCGCTTGCGCAGCCAGGCCGCCCGGACGCGGCAGGCCTCGGCCAGCGGTACCAGCGGCTCGGACCGGGGGACCGGTCGGGGTCGGGGCGCCACCCTGGGCGCCCGGGCCGTCCCGGCATGGGAGGCCGGCTCGGGCCGCACCCGCGACCGCTTCGCTCGATGCGATGACGGCGCGACGATGGGCCGCCTGGCCGCGCGCCCGGTGTGCGGGTCAGTTTCACAACCGGACACGGCGGCGAACCAGGCGATGAAGAATAGATGTTCGATGATTCGTCGCAAGGCTGCCCTCCTCCAGGAGCGGCGGGCGGGGCCATCTCGGGACCGCCCCCCTGCCCGCATTCACGGCCGGGCTCTGACAGACCCTTCCATCGAATGCGACAACGGCTCCCGAGATGGCCCACAATCCTTGAACGACTCCTGTCTCCTTGTTCCGCGGCGACCCGTCTCGTTGCGGTCGTCACGGTCACCTGGAACAAGCAAGACGCGGGCCAAGTCATCCGCCACGCCAAAACCTCGCCGTGGCGGGCCGATCCCGGGACGCGCCCCCACCGCGAGGGGGCGGTACCGTAAAGCACGTTTACGCCGTGTCAAAGGGGTTTACTTGCGAGGGTCGTAGCGGGGGGCGGGACGACGAGCAGGCGGCGCTATCCTCGGGGCGGGACGTCTCTTGACGAGCTTCTTCCGGGCCACGAGGCGCTTCCCCTTGCGGGGACGAACCCCCTTTCCTACCCCGCCCTTGACGCCCTTGCGCGGACGCCACCTCTTCTTGACCGCGCCCTTGACGCCCTTGGGCGGACGCCACCTCTTCATGACCGCGCCCTTGACGCCCTTGGGCGGACGCCACGCCTTTTCGACCGGACGACGCACGACGGCCTTGCCGCCCTTGACACCCTTGACGCGCATGCCGCCCTTGACGCCCTTGACGCGCATGCCGCCCCTGACGCCCTTGACCTTGCCACCCGGATACCAGGTGCTGAGAACCTCCCTCAGGGATGCGCCCTTGGGCCAAGGCCACCGCTGCCCCTTGTGGTCGATGATGGCCACGGGACGGGCACCCTTGCCGATGCGGTACACCCCCTTGCCCCCCAACCAGGGGAACCTCCGCCCGCTGCTGTCCACCACGAAGGTCGGCAGGCCACGGGTGGGAGCCGCCTTGTCGACCGCGTCCTCCCCGGCCGGTTCGCCGTCGGCGCTGTCGCCCTCCATGGTGGCAGGCCGCGGGGCGGGTCTGGTAGCCTCGGCGTCCCCGCCACCCTGGGGCTCGGCGATGACCACGGGCCCCGACGCGCGACCCCGGTCCGCCGGCGTGGCGACCTTCCACAGACCCACGCCCAGCCCGACGGCCGCAAGCGCCACCACTGCCAAGGCCGCCATGCGCCCGGTTTTGCGAGGCTGAACGAGCTGTCGCAGATCCCCGGCCAGCTCGGCGACGCTCTGGTACCGCCGCTGGGGGCTGGACTCCAGCGCCCGGGCCACGAGGCGGTCACCCTTTCGGCCGACCTCCGGCCGAAAGTGGCTGGCCGGCTCGAACCCTCCCAGGGGCACCTGGCCTGTGAGCATCTCATAGAGCACCACGCCCAGGGAAAACACGTCCGACCGCGCATCCACACGCTTGGCATTGGTGCGCTGCTCCGGCGACAGGTAGTTGATGGTACCCATGGCCAGATCGGTTCGGGTCAGTGACGAAAGCCCGGTCGAGCCACCGGTGATCTGCGCCAGGCCAAAGTCCAGCACCATGGCCCTCTCGCCGGCGATGACCACGTTGGCGGGCTTGATGTCGCGGTGGACGATGCCATGCTCGTGGGCATAGGTAATGGCTCCGCACACCTGTGCCATCAGCTCCACAACCTCGCGCAGAGACACCTCCCGGGTGCGCATGTGCTGGGCCAGGTTCACCCCGTCCACATACTCGGTCACGAGGTAGTACTGATCATCGGCCTGGCCGCTGTCCAGGATGGTGACGATGTTCGGGTGATCCAACCTTGCGAGGGCCTTCGCCTCCCGCTGAAACCGGGAGACGAACTCCTCACGTTGCCAGTGGTAGTCGCAGTTGAGCACCTTCACCGCCACGGGGACCCCGTCGACCTCGTCGGCGCGGCGCGCCTTGTAGACCACCCCCATGCCACCCACTCCGATGAGCTCCTCGAGGTCGTAGCCTCCCAGGCTCTCGCCCGTGAGGTCCTTGACCATGGGGAAGGACGCCGAGCCCGGCGCGGTCTCGACGCGTGAGAGGTTCGCCTCCAGGCCGCAGACGTCGCACCGCAGCCAGGGCTCGGACTCGTCGACGGAAACGGAGGAGTGACAGTCTGGGCACAGAAGGTTCATCGTGACAGCTCGAGGTCGTAGTCGGAGATCTTCTTGTCCAGGGTCGGTCGCGAGATCCCCAGGATCCGGCACGCCTCCACTTTCTTGCCTCCGGCCTCCACCAGGGCCCGCGCGACCACCGCCCGCTCGGTCTCGGCGAGCACCTCCCGGAGCTGGCCCCGGCGAGACCGTTGCCTCGGCTCGCCCCCGAACGAAATGTCCGCCGGCAAATCCACTACCTCGATCGTAGCACTCTCTACCAGTACCACCAGTCGCTCGGCCAGGTTCTTGAGCTCCCGCACGTTGCCGGGCCACCGGTACCGCTCCAGTGCCTTGCGAGCCGCGGGCGCCAGAGCGGGCACCGGCTTGCCCATGGCCCGAGCGAATCGCTCCAGGAACCTTCCCATGAGCAGCGCCGCGTCCCCGGGGCGCTCGCGCAGGGCGGGCAGGTCGAGGGTCAGCACCGCCAGCCGGTAGAAGAGATCCTGCCGGAAACGCCCCTGGTCCACCAGCTGCGCCAGGTTCTGATTCGTGGCCGCCACGATTCGCACGTCAACATCCACCGGCCGCTCGCCGCCCACCCGGAAGAAGGTCAGCTCCTGGATCGCCCGCAGCAGCTTCACCTGGAGCTGCAGGGGCAGCTCGCCCACCTCATCGAGAAACAGCGTGCCCTCGTCAGCCAGCTCGAAGCAGCCGCGCTTGCGGCGGGCCGCCCCGGAAAACGCACCTTTCTCGTGACCGAAGAGCTCGCTTTCGATCAATGCCTCGGGCACCGCGGCGCAGTTGATGGCTACCCAGGGACCTTGCGCCCGGTCGCTCTGCTCGTGCAAGCGCCGCGCGATGAGCTCCTTGCCCGTACCGCTCTCCCCGGTGATGAGCACCCGGGACCCCGCTGCGGCGGCCTTGCGGGTGGTCTCCAACAGCCGCTCGATGCGCGGATCCGCGCTGATGAACCCCGTCAGTGGCTCAACCCCTGAGGCGGAGAGCCCGGGCTCGGGCTCTCGATCGGCCGCGGTCACCTCGACGATCCGCCGCTGCGCCAGGTCGAAGCGCCGGGCGTTGGCCAGCGCCACCGCAGCGGCCCTGGCCACCAGCCCGAGCTGGGCCAGGCGGATCTGATCGTAGGCGTTGCGCTCCCGCCGATCCACCTGCACGAGCCCGATGACCTCGCCCTCCACCAGCAGCGGCGCCAGCATCACCGAGCGGAGCTGGTGGGCGATGACGCTCTTGGCCCCCTCGAAGGTCACGTCCTCGATGGCGTCCGGCACCAACACCGGCAACCGCTCCCGCACCGTGTGCTCCACCAGGGACCGGCTGATGGCCACCGCCTCCCGCTCGGTGCGAATCACGGCCGGAGTGAGCCGGCCGGACCGCCCGCTGCGAAGCAACACGAAGCCACGATCCGCGCCGAAGAAGGAGAGGAGCCGATCCATCAGCTCGGCCACCAGCACCTCGGGATCCACCTCCCCGACCAACGCGCAGGTCAGGTCGAAGATGGCCCGCATGGCCGACGGATCCAGCCCCTGTGCCGGTGCGGCGAATCGGGCCTCCAGGGGCTCGCCGGATCCCGCGTCCTCTTCCACCAGGTACAGCGTCTTGTCCCCGCCCCGCTCGTGCAACAGCTCCAGCGGTGGATCGAAAACCACCGCCAAGCCGCCCAGGGAGACCTCGTCCCCCGTCGCCAGCCGCACAGGCTTCGAGACGCGGGATCCCGCCAGGAACGTGCCATTCCGACTGCCGAGATCCTCCAGCCAGTAAGCGTCGCCTCGAAGGTCGATCCGCGCGTGCACCCGGGAGAGCTGGTGGTCCAGCAGCTGCAAGTCGCACTCGGACGAGCGCCCGATACGACAGGTGTCACCCAGGGGCACCTTGAGCCGGGGCACACCTTCCCGAAGCAGCAGTATGGAGCTCACGCGTCGATCTCCCCTCTTTCCGGCACGGCCCTTCCCGGCACGGCCCGGTCACAGGTGCCGCGCAGGGCGCACGGACAAAAAAACTCGCGCGGGCGGTGGCGCCCGATCACCCGCTCGCAAGCCTCTGGCAGGGTCGGGTTGAAGGGCCCCAACGAGGCGAGAGCTCCGACGTCGGACACCGTCCGGACGTTCCTCATGAATCCGGCTCCTCGGTCGATCGCTACCCGAGCAATACTGCCCGGTCCCAACTGCGGCGTCAACGCTGCCCGACCCTGTGCCATGCACGGGTGATTGCAAGGTCGAAAAACAGGTGTCATCCCGACCGAGCCCAGCGAGTGGAGGGATGTCGAACCAACGCAAGTCGCGCAGATTCCTCGGCTCGCCTTCGGCTCGCTCGGAATGATCAGTAGTCTAAATGACGAGCAGTCTATCTGACCTGGCCCACGCGCACCGCGGTAGGACTCGAATGACAACCGTCGAGAAGCGAGCCAACCACGACTTCGCGATTTCCCTTGTGCCGCGATCGTCACCTTTTCATCTCGCCTCCAAAAAGGTATCTTGCTCGTTTGCGCCCCAAGGCGAGCGGAACCCGAGATGGCCCGATTCATGACCCGACAAGGCTACGACGCCATCCTCGAGGAGATCGAGCACCTGTGGGCCCATGAGCGCCCTGCGATGGTGCAGCAGGTGGCCGAGGCCGCCGCCCACGGGGACCGCTCGGAGAACGCCGAGTACATCTACGGCAAGAGAAGACTCGGGCAGATCGACTCCCGCATGCGATATCTGAACCGGAAGGTGCAGAACGTGGAGGTGGTGGACCTGGACCAGCAGGAGCCGGTGGACCACGTGCGCTTCGGCGCCCTGGTCAGGGTGGAGGACGAGGACGGCGCCCAGAAACAGTGGCGCCTCGTGGACAAGGACGAGAGCGACCCCAACCAGGGGCGCATCTCCATCCAGTCACCCATTGGCGTGGCCCTGGTCAACCGTCGTGTGGGGGACGTGGCAGAGGCGCACCTCCCCCGCGGCACGGTGGAGCTGGAGATCCTGGAGATCCGCTACGGCGCGGAGTGAACCACCCTGGCTCGAAAGAAGACGCGGCTCCAGTACCCCTGATGAATGATGTAATTTTTTACCTTTATCAGAATCTACCTTGACAAATAGAACGACCGTGCTATTCGATGATCCATGGGCAAGGGTCGACAGACACGCCGAAACATCGTAGCTCGCGCCATCAGCGTGGCCAGCACCTTGGGCCTCGAAAAGGTCACCATCGGTAGCCTCGCCCGGGACATGTCCATGTCCAAGAGCGGCCTCTTCGCTCACTTCAAGTCAAAGGAACAGCTGCAGCTCGCCATTTTGCAGGAGGCGGCGAGCCGGTTCGTGGAGATCGTCGTGGGCCCTGCCCTCAAGCAACCCCGCGGCGAACCCCGGATTCGCGCCTTGTTCGAGAATTGGTGCAATTGGATCAACAGCTTACCAGGAGGGTGTGTCTTCCTCAAGGCTGCGTCCGCGGTGGACGATCACCCCGGTCCTCTGCGGGAATACCTGGTCCACACCCAACGGGACTGGATGGACACGCTGGCCGGCGCCGCCCGCATCGCGGCCGAGGAGGGCCACTTCCAGCCTGACCTCGACCCCGTGCAGTTCGCCTACGAGGCCCAAGGCATCTTCTGTGCCCACCAGATATTCCTGCGGCTGCTGGGCGACGAGTCCACCGCGGACAGGCTGAGAAACGCATACGAATCCCTCATGGCCCGATCGCGCTGACCGGTCGAGCAGGAGGCCGACATGACATCTCATGGCTTTGAACCCCCCGAAAAAAGCACGAACGTTCGATCCCTCCCCTGGACTCTGCAGCTGCTGGGCGCCGGGCTCCGATCCATGGGTCACCTGGCGCCCATCACAACGGGTGATCTGATCACGCATCTCATGACGACCACCTGGCGGCCCCGGGCGCCCATGCGGGAGGTGGAGACCCGGCGCACAGCGCTCCCGGTCGACGTCCAGCTCAACGGCACACGTCTGGCAGCCATGCAGTGGGGCGAGGGACCCGCGGTGGTCCTCGCCCACGGCTGGAACGGCCGGGGCACCCAGCTCGGCGCATTTGTGGGGCCGCTATGCCGGCGGGGCTACCGCGTGGTGGCCTTCGACGCGCCGGGACACGGCCGCACGGCCGGTCACCGCACCACCCTCACCGCCTTCGCCGACTCCATCACCGCCGTGGCCGGCGCCGTGGGTCCGGTCCACGCCGTCATCGGCCACTCCGCCGGCGCCCTCGCCGCCATGCTCGCCCAGGTGGCCGGGCTCCAGGCGGGGCGCCTCGTGCTGCTGGCGCCCTCCAGCGGCCCCCACGACTGGGTAGAAGAGCTGGCGACCCAGCTGAGGCTCGGAAACGACGTGAAGCAGCGCATCATCGACCGGATCGAGGACCACATGGCGCGTTGGCCCAGCATTCGCAGCCCCGACGTGGCGCGATCGGTGGACGCCCCCATGCTCGTGTGCCACGACCGCGACGATCCGCACGTGGATTGGGAGAGCGCCCGCGCCATCGCCGCTGCGGCACCGCAGGCCGCCCTGGTGACCACCCAAGGCCTTGGCCACCACCGAATCCTACGGGATCCCGACGTGGTGGACCGCGTCGTGGACTTCGTCGACGACATCGTCCCCCGGAGCCGCGCATGAGCGCAAGCGACGTCCGACTGGAGCGTCAGCAGGCCCTCGCTGACCTCTTCTCCCGCGCGCCCATGAAAAAGACCTTCGGCATGGACCTGTCCTTCGACGAGGCGCACCGCGCCGTCTTCCACCTGCCCCGCAACCCCGCCTTGGACCACGCTCTACGCGACACCCACGGCGGGGTGATCGCCACCCTGCTCGACAACGCGGGCTGGTTCACCGCTGCAGTGGAGTACGACACCTGGATCGCCACCGTGGAGCTGACCGTGCGGCTGCTGGAACCAGCCCACCAGGAGGACCTGCGCGCAGTGGGGACCCTGCTCAAGGCCGCCAAGAACATCGCCATCGCGCAGATGGAGGTGCGCTCCGTCTCGAACCGGCTGGTGGCCACGGGCGCCGGCACCTTCGCTGTCACCACCACGGCCTTCACCCAGCCGGCGCCCTGAGCGGACGCGCGTCGCCCTTCCGCCAACGCTACACCCTCGGCGGCCGCCCGACGCCCTCAGTCCGAAGCGAGGACCCGCCGCTGGCGCCACCGCTCCACCGTGCTCGAGACGCAGGCCCGAAACTCCTCGCACGTCCGCTTCCGGATGCAGACCCGCATCAGGTCCCTGTTCTTCGCGCAGAACCGCTCGAAGGGCCGCTCCCGGTCGAACAGCCCGGTGGAGCGCATGCAGTCCCCCCAGACGGGCCACTCCCGGGGGCAGGGATCCAGCCTGGCCCGACGGGTCTGAGCGTGGTACGCCCACCCGCCACCGGCCAACAGCAGCACACAGATTGTCATCATCGTCGCAAGGATGATGCGCCGCCTGGCGGCCTTCCGGCGCGCTCGTGCCAGGGCCCGAGCCGTCTCCTTGGCGGCCACCGGCAGAAGCGATCCGGTGGGATCGTCCTCACGGACCGGATCGCCTTCAGGCTCCATCTCTTCGGGCTCGGAAAGCCATAGCTGAAGGCTCGACATGCCCCCTTGTACGCACGGAGCCCCAAACTGGTTCCCCCACGGGAGGGAAGCTCCGAGAAGCTCCAACGGACCATGGGGTTCCCATGGATCCCGAGCGTACCCGAGTGGTGCTGGCGGCAGAGCCCAAGTCCCTCGCCTGCGAGGGCGGCACCGTGGCCGTGACCGGCGAGGGGTGGACCGACCCACCACGACGCTCCTGAAGCCCCTGGGGCGCGTCTGCGAGGGCGGCACCGTGGCCGTGACCGGCGAGGGGTGGACCGACCCACCACGACGCTCCTGAAGCCCCTGGGGCGCGTCTGCGACTTCTGAGCGCGTCGGGTGGACCTGGCGCTCAATCCAGCGGGGCGGCCAGGGCGAGGCCCGCGGCCACGGCCTTGATGTTCATGGCTGCGATCTTCTCGCTCTGGAAGGCGTTGATCACCGCCTCCAGGGCGTCGGTGCCGAAGATGCCGGAGTGGGTGAGCAGGGTGGCGACGGCGACGACGCCCGCGCCGAGACGGTTGACCTTCTTGGCGGTGGCCTCGAAGGGCAGCTTCACCACCCGGGCCGCGGTATCGGGGAGGTCGAGCCCCTCGTCGGCGTAGACCACGCAGTGCGGAGGCAGGTCGGAAAACCGCGACGCCACGTGGCCCAGCCCGATGTCCGACAGCACGACGAGGTAGTCCGGGTGGTCGATGCCGGTGTAGTCGATGCGGTTGGGGCTGACGATGACCTCGGACACGGAGTGCCCGGTCATGACGGTGATGGGGTAGTCGTCCTTCTGGGTGGCCACGAGCCCGCTGGCGATGCCCGCCCGGGCCAGGAGGGTGGCCGTGGACTTGACCTTCTTGCCGGCGCTGCCCGCCATGATGATGCCGATCTGTTTGTCCAGCCGGGCGTTGAAGCCCGCCTCGATTGGCGGTCGCTCGTTCAGGGCGCTCTTGCCCGCGGCGAAGGACTCGGCGAAGTTCACCGAGTACTCGGGCCGCGGCTTGTCAGCCACGAGGCCAAGCCCGAAGTCGTTCTCGGTGAGCAGCTCGTAGACCCTGGATTTCTTTACTTTGTTTTTGGAGGCGTAGTAGGCGGTGCACTGCTCCCACACATCCACCATGGCGAAACCTGGCTGCTCGATGGCGTCGGCGACGACGTCCGCCAGGTTCTCCTCGTAGGTGGTGGTGCGGTAGACCCACGCCGCGCCCGCCGCCGCCGCGGTGGCGCAGAGGTCCATGGGCCGCTCCACGTTACCCCAGGGCGTCGAGGCCGTCACCCCGTCGTGAAAGGAGGTCACCGAGTGCTGCCCGCCGGTCATGCCGTAATTGAAGTTGTTTGCGATGAGCAGGGTGATGCCGATGTTCCTGCGCGCCACGTTGAGCAGGTGCGTGCCACCGATGCCGCAGGCGCCGTCGCCCATGAGCGTGACCACCGTGAGCTCCGGCCTGGCCAGCTTCAACCCGCAGGCGTAGGTGATGGACCGCCCGTGCAGCCCGTGAAAGGCGCTGGTCGTGAAGTTGCGGTCCGCCAGGCCAATGCAGCCGATGTCGGTCACGATGACCACCTCGGCGGGGTCTACCTGGAGCTTTACCAAGGCCTTGTCCAGCGCCTTGACCAGCTTGGTGTGCCCACAGCCCGGGCAGAAGGGCAGCGCCGCGCGCTCCTCAGTGTAGTAGCTCGTGTACCTGGGGTCGCTCATCGCAGGCCCCCTCCCTCGGTGATCTCGTCGGGGGTCACCAGCTTGGTGTTCATCTTGGCCACGCTGACCACCTGAACTCCGTCCGGGGCCAGCCGCTCCACCTCCAGGTTGTACTGACCCATGTTCATCTCGGGCACGACCACCCGCGTCACGCCCCGCAGCGCCTCCCGGATGGCCGCCTGGGGCACGGGCCACAGGGTCTGCAGCGTAAGCGACGAGACCTTCCGTCCCCGGGCCCGGGCTTCGGCCACGGCCACCGCAGTCGAACGCGAGGTGATGCCGTAGGAAACGATCAAGGTGTCGGCACCCTCCTGGAAGTCGCGCTTCACCAGGGCCATCTTGTCGGCGTCGGCGTCGATCTTGGCGCAGTAGTGGTCGATGAGCTGCTGGATGACCTCCGACTTCGTCGTGAGAGAAGCCGCCTGGTCGTGCGTGGAGGTCGTGTACCGCACCACCCGGCCGCCGCCAAAGTCCGCCATCTTGGGCACCTCGGCGGGATCATCGAACCCGTGGGGCAGGATCGGCTCATCCGGACCGAACTTGTGCCGCTCCACCAGGGGCGGCAGGTCGATGGCCTCGAGGTCCACCGACTCCATGGTCACCCCCACCTCCTTGCTGGCCATCAGGAACACCGGCACCCGGTACCGCTCCGCCAGGTTGAAGGCGTGGTAGGTGAGCTCATAGGCCTCGGCCGCGGTGGCCGGGCTCAGGGCGATGATGGGCAAGCCTCCCGAGGTCACCCAGCGGGTGAACTGCACGTCCCCCTCGGCGCCCTTGGTCGCCGACCCCGTGGCCGGCCCTTGGCGCTGAATGTTCACGATAACCATGGGTGTCTCGCCCATGATGCCCAGGCCGATGTTCTCGCTGTAGAGGCTGAGTCCCGGGCCGCTGGTGGCGGTCATGACCTTGCGCCCGGCCATGGCCGCCCCGAGGCACATCCCCATGGAGGCAATCTCGTCCTCGGCCTGGATGACCGTGCCGCCCAGGGCGGGCAGCCGGGCGTTCATGTGGTGTAGGATGGACGACGCGGGCGTAATGGGATAGCCGGCGAAGAAGTCGCAGCCAGCCTTCACCGCCGCCCGGGCGATGGCTTCGTTCCCTTCGATAAACTCGTATCCCATGGGCTGGGTCTCACTCTCCACGCGGCGAATCGAGCCGCTCAGCTGGCGGTGATATAGCAGCCCCCCTGGTGCCTGTCGAGGGTTGGGGATCCGGCCCGGAGTGATGTCCGTCCTGCGGGTCGAGGCAAGCAATGCACAGTCGAAGCGGCCCCCGAGGGAACACTTTTGCGACTGGAGTCGTCCCCACAACGTCGAACAATTGGACTTTTCCACTTGTTGAAAAGGAGATGGTGCGATGCGTCCTTTTTTGAAGCTATCCGTGTTGATGAGCCTGGCGATGGTGCTGGCCGCCTGCCCCAAGGACAAAGGGCCCAAGCCGACCGTCGACGGGGTCTCCCCGACGCTGCTGTGCGGCGGGGGAGGAGATATCACGGTCACCGGTACCGGGTTCATCGACGAGTCGGTGGTCTCCATCGCCACCGGAGAGGCGGCCACCGAGCTCGAGACCGTGCTGGTGGACGGGGAGCACCTCATCGCCACGGTTCCCGCCTCCACACCTCCGGGAACCTATGACGTCGTCGTCACCAACCCGGCCGGCAGCGAGACCCTGGCCGGGGCGTTGACCGTCACCAGCGATGCGAACCCCATCGTCTACTTCGTGGATCCCTACACGCTGTACAACGGCATCGGCCTCCAGGTAACCATCCACGGGACCGGTGATCTCTCAACCGTCACCGATGTGACCATCTACCCGGACGGAGACCCCTCTGGCGCCGTTTCCCTGGACTTCACCGGAGATGCCTCGGGGCTGCTCCAGGCCATCGTCCCTGCGGGGCTCACCGCTGGCTGGTATGACGTGCAGGTAGTCGATGAAAACGGCTGCGGTGGGGTGCTGGTGGGCGCCATCCAAATCGTCGGAGAGCTCACGGTGGCCATCGAGTCGGTGGAGCTCCCCTTCGGCTGGACCGACTCCAAAACGGGCGTGAACATCTACAGCCCCGTCGACCCCGGCGCGGGCATGGAGAGCTTCGCGGCCACGCCGCGGTTCTACCTCAACCCCACCGACGCCGGCGACGACACCCTGGCGTCCGAGCTCATCCACACGGCCTTTGTGTCGCCCACCCGGGTCACGTCCACCGTGCCCGCCTCCCTGCCGGTGGGCATGTACGATCTCATCGCGGTCAACCCCAACGGTAACATCGGCCTGCTCGAGGATGCCTTCGAGGTGACGGCTCTGGCTCCACCCGTGATCGAAGCCCTGGAGCCGCCCTCCGTCGTAAACCAGGACGTCCAGGAGATCACCGTCGTGGGCCACGACTTCCGCGTGCCGACCTTCGAGGCGGAGTGCCGCCAGCCGAACAGCGACATCGTGACCCTGCCCGGGACAATCGTGGCCAGCGACGACACCACCATCCAGGTAGAGCTCGACTTCATCGCCGAGACCATCTCGGACGGATCGATCTGCGTCGTGCGGGTAACGAACGACGACGGGACCTACGCCACCTTCTCGGCCCTTGGCGTGACCAATCCCTCGCTGAACCTCGAGAGCTTCAGCGTGGCATCGCCCATGATCACCCAGCGCCGGGCGCCCTGCGCGGTGGCCGGTGAGGCCGCGCCCGGGGCCCGATTCGTCTACGTCCTCGGCGGCGACGCCGGAAACAGCCAGGACACAGACGCCACGCCGATCCACGACACCGTGGAGGCCGCCGCGGTGGATCCCTACGGCGACCTCGGACAGTGGACGGAGCTGACCTATCGCCTCCCCGCGCCACGGAGCTTCCACGGCTGCGTGACCATCGGCCGCTACGTCTATGTCGTCGGCGGCTCCGGTCCATCAGGGGCCACCGACTCGGTGTGGCGAGCCAAGATCCTGGACCCGGAGAAGGCGCCCGAGATCGACAACGTCACCTTGGAGGTAGATCCCAACGAAACCGCGACCTTCGCGCCCGGTCGGTACGTGTACAGGGTGTCTGCGGTGTTCGGGTCCGCAGACACCATCAACCCGGGCGGCGAGACCCTGCCGGGCAACCCGACCCTCGTCCAGACCCCCGACATCCCCGAGCGCATCTCGGTCACGGTGAGCTGGACCGCCGTGCCAGGGGCCTCTGCGTACAGAATCTACCGGACCACCGACCCAGGCGAGCCCACCGGCGCAGAGCTGCTCCTGGCGGAAGTGGCCGCGACGACGCAAGCGTACACCGACGACGGCTCGACCACTCCGTCCGGAGCGCCGCCCCTCGCCCTGGGGGCACTCGGTCAGTTCGCCACCCTGCCCGCCCTGGGCGTGGCCCGCGAGGGAGCGGGGATCGCGGTGGCGGCGGATCCATCCGCGACCGACGTCCGGTACATCTACCTCCTGGGAGGTCGGGACGACGCGGGCGCCGGGCTCAACACCATCGAGTGGCTGGACATCGGGCTCCAGGCCGACGGGACCCACGCCGTGGGCGGCTCCTGGACAACGGGCGCGGCGGACATCGGGCCGGCCCGGTGGCAGCTGGGCGCTTGGACCGCCGACTCCGGGACGGCGCCGGATCTGATCACCACCAGCGAGGCCTGGATCTACGCCGGTGGCGGCATCCGGGACAACCTGCAGGCCATGGTGCCCGAGGTGGTGGCCCTCCGCGTGGAGGCAGGCGGCACCCTCGGCGAGGCGGCCGGGGGCTACTGGTCGGTGGACGAGATGCAGCCCTTCAAGTCGGGGTACACCCCGGCCATCTTCAACCACCAGATCTTCGCCTTCGGCGGCACCCAGGGCACGCCCAGCACCGAGTGCGCCTCCATCGAGATGTGCGGCATCGCCACCGGAGCTTGCTCCGGCACCATCCCCGATCCACCGGATCTCGCCAACTGGAACAGCCTGGGCATCGACCTGACCGTGGCCCGCTACCTCTCCGCGGGCGCCACCGTGAGCCCCTTCGTCTTCATCGTGGGCGGCGTAGATGACTCCAACCCATCAGTGCCCCTCGCGTCCGTGGGCAAGACCCTCTGGTAGGACACCTGTCCTCGGGAACGCGCTCCCCAAACCGACCAACCGGCCGACATGGCATCCGAGCGACGGCTACTGCCAGCGGTCGTACGACAGGACCAGCTGGTAGGGAAGCGCGGAGAAGTCCTGGCCGATGAAGACGAGCCCGTTGGGGCCCACCCGGTAGTCGAAACCGAAGGTGCGGGAGCGATCCAACCGCTGGAGGGTGGAGGGCGTTGTGGTCTTGTCCTCCTTGGCCACGGCGAGGCTGGCGCTGATGGGCACGTGGGCCAGGACCACAGGGGTCGCGCCGGCGATGATGTCTTCGAGGATGCGCAGCATGGCAGGGCCCAGGTCGGTTTCGCAGATGGAGTGGACCTGGCCGCCGGTGGCGCTTGCCAGCCCCAGGTAGCCCGCGCCCGGCTCGCTGAAGCCGCCCGTGCAGCCCAGGGGCGCCGGCTGGGTGATTGCGTGCGCCCGGCCCACACCCTCCGGGTCGGTCGTGCCGTGCAGGTAGCCCAGGGTCGGGCCGATGACACCCGACACGCAGGTGGGATCCCAGGGCGGGGTGAAGCCGCAGGTGTCCTTCACCTCCTGGGCCGCCTCGTCGGAAACATAGATGATCGCGAGCTGCGCGTCGGGCCGGATGTGGTTCGGCGCGGCCTGCCTGGGCAGATGGCCCACGATGGCGTTGTAGCCCTGGGTGACCCCGTACTCCTCGTTGGCTGACACGCCCGCACCCCAGGGCTCCAGCACGCACTCCTGGAACGCGGTGAGGTCCGATGGCGTGAGGAAGGTGTCGCCAGACTGCCCAGCCGCCGTACAGAAGGTCCCACCGCCCGCCTGGGCCATGTTCAGCACGCCCACCCGAAAATCCAGGCTGTAGGTGCCGGCGAAGTTGTAGAAGTTGGCCGCGTTGTTGGCGATGTTGGACCGCTCGTCCCACATGGAGCCCGAGTCGTCGAGCACCCAGATGATGTCCGCCATGGGCAGCGCGGTCAGGGTCTCGTTCTGACACTCGCCCGTGGTCGACGCGGCGGTCTCGGCCAGCCCTGTGCCGTTGGCCGCGTCCGCCACTCCAATCCCCACGTGGGGGCCCGCGTCGAAATCCGTCACGAGGGCCACCGCGCCCATGATCACAGCCATGCCGCCGCGCACCTGGGTGGCGAAGGAGATCACGTAGTCGGTGCCCGCGTGGCCGATGAACCCCGGGAAGGTAAACAGCGTCGTGGCGCGGCCCAGCAGGTTGGCCACCACCGTGTTGCGCACCTGGGCAATGTCCTGGGAGAAGCCGCTGCTGGCCAACAGCACGGTGCTCGCGACGGTGGAATGTCCGTCGTGGCTCGTCACGTCCACACCCGGGGCGCGGATGTCCAGGGTCGCGAACCCGGCCACGGCCAAGGTGTTGATGATGGCGTTCACCTCGGCCCGAGCGGTCGCCCCGACCCCCACCCTCGCCACCACGAAGCCGGCCATCTCGTGGTCCGTAGCGTTACGATCAAACGTCACCGCCGCCTCATTGGCGACCGCGTCGGTGGGACCGGCGTCCTGCACCGCCGCGTCGATCGACACGGCGATCTGCACGTTCACCGCAGGATGGGTGAAGGTCTGCAACGCCGGCCGGCCCTCGGGGTTGTTGACCGAGTACGGCTGACAGATGGAGGGTTGACACCCCGACAGGTCGAACACGCACGACGCCGCGCACGCGAGCGTGCCCTGCCCGTACCCGAGACCTTCACAGGTCTGCCCACCGAGGTCTGTTCCGTCGCACTCCTCCGGCACATCGATGACCCCGTTTCCGCAGGCGGGGACATCCGTGCAACTGCTCGTGTCGAAGTTGCAATCCGAGGTGCAAGCGAGCGTGCCGCTGCCGAGCCCCAGGCCGGCACAGGAAGCCCCTCCGAGGTTGACCCCGTCACAGTCCTCCCCCGGATCCAGCGTCCCGTTCCCACAGTTGGGATCCGTTCCCCCGTCGCCTTCGTTGCCATTGTCGTTTGTGTTTTCGTTGTTGTTGTTGCCGGCCACGCCCACGCCACCGGAGCACCCCAACCCCATGACCAGACCCACCCCGAGCAAAAGTCCGATCACACCCAAACCGCTTCTATACGTCCTCATGACAAGAGCCTCCCTGACGGCAGCGCCGACCCACTCACCATGCACCCACGCACCAAGTGCTCCCCGGGCTCCATGGGCACACACAACTGGACAACCGACCGCCACCATACCAAGCCGACCATGTGCCGTAAACCCGCCCCGCAGGTCGGGCTCAATCACACAGGCCGGGGCCGTACAGACGGCCGTCGATGGTCATCGAGGTGGCACGACCTTTTCGCAGGCGCCGCGATAGCGTTGCGGTCACCAGGGCTCCGTCCGACGTCGCAATGAACGCGTTCTTTCCCAGGACGAAGTACAGGCCCAATCTGCCATCGCTCGCATGGGCGGAATAGGAACTGCCGAGGGGGCATGGAATTCTCGTTTTTTTTTTTCGTGCGGGCACAGCGGGCCGGTAGTATCGCCACCCAGGAGACTCGTATGCGGCAATTTTTTGATCCAAAGGGCATCGTGGTGATCGGGGTGTCGGACGCGCGGGTGAACCTGGGGAAGAACATCGTAGACAACCTGGTGCGGTGGGAGTTCGGCGGGCGCGTGGTGGCCGTGGGCAGAGAGGCGGGCGAGGTGTACGGCGTGGCGGTGCTGGACTCCATGGACGACGAGGCGGCCTTCGCCGGGTGCGACCTGGCGGTGATCCTGACGCCGGCGAACCTGGTGCCCGGCCACATGCGGCGGTGCGGGGCCCTGGGGATCAACCACGTCATCGTGGAGACGGCGGGGTTCTCGGAGCTCGACGGCGAGGGCGGCAACGGGGCAGCGCAGCGCGCGATCCTCGAGGCCGCACGGGATCACGAAATGCGATTCATGGGGCCCAACTGCGTGGGGCTCATGCAGGTTGACACGGGAAACATCCTGCCCTTTGCGCACGTGCCGCGGGACCTTCTGCGCGGGGACACGGCGATCATCGCCCAGAGCGGCGGCGTGGGCCTCGCCCTCATGCGGGGGCTCGCACACCAGGGGGTGGGCTCGAACTGGATGGCCAGCGTGGGCAACAAGCTGGATGTGGACGAGGTGGATCTGGCGGCGCACCTGGTGGCGAAAAAGGACGTGGGACGGGTGGTCATGTACCTGGAGTCCATCCCGCGGGGGCGGGCCCTGTGCGACCTGGCGCGGTCGACGGAGGTGCCCTTCGTGGTGCACAAGGCGAACCGGTCGACCGCCGTGGCGCACGTGGCGCAGTCGCACACTGCGGCGCTGGCCAACGACGACCGCGTGGTGAGCGCGGCCCTGGAGCAGGCCGGGGTGCTCCGGGCGACGGACTCGAGGGAGACCCTCCTGGCGGCGCACGCGACCCGCCTGCCGCCCCTGCGAGGGCGGCGGATCGCGCTGCTGTCGCGGTCGGGTGGGCACGCGGTCATTTCGGCCGACCGGTGCGAGCAGCTCGGGCTGGACCTGCCGCCCTTTTCACAGCCCCTCTTGGGGCACCTGGCGTCACTCCAGCGCCAGAGCGTGATCCGGCGCGGCAACCCGTTGGATCTGGGGGACATCTTCGACTTCCGGGTGGCCGCTCGCGTCCTGGCGCGGGTACTGGAGGACGACGGCTTCGACGGCGTCGTCTATGTCCAGCTGCACAACCGCGTCACGGAGGTGGACCAGGGCGAGGAGTTCCTCAAGGCGGCGGCCGCCCTGGGGAAAGCGGCAGACAAGCCGCTCGCTCTGGCCGTTGTGAGCGACGAGGCCCAGGTGGCACGGTTCAGGGACTTGACCGGGTGGCCGGTGTTCGACACGCCCGAGGACGCGGTGGCCGTCATGGGGCTGCTGGTCCGACAACAGGAGGCGCGGACCCGGGCCAGGGCACCGCGGCTGACCGTGGACCTGCCAGGGGCACCGCCAGAGACAGCGCCGACGAGCGTGTCCGGGTTGGCCAACGCGGCGATATGGTCCCTCGGACGCTCCCTCGCTCTGGTGTCGAGGGCGGGCGTGCCCGTGGCCGACACCGTGGTCCACGGCTCCACTCAGCCCACGCGGTTTCCGGTGGTGGCCAAGCACAGCGCGGACACCGACTGGGTGGTGCACAAGGCGGCCGTGGGTCTGGTGCGCACGGGCCTGGAGGGGCCTGGGCAAGTCTCGGAGGCGGCGCGCGAAATCGAGGAAACGGCCCAACGTCTGGGCCTGCCCACCGGAGAGGTCCTCGTACAATCGCACTTGGAGGGGCCGGAGGTCTTCCTGGGAGCACGACGGGACCCGAGCTTTGGTCCGGTCGTGCTCTTCGGCTGCGGCGGCAGCCTGGTGGAGCTGCTCGACGACGTGGTCTGCTGGCCCTACCCCTTCGGAGAGGCCGAGATCGCGCACCTGGTCGGGCGCACGAAGCTGGACTCTCTGGCGGGCGATCTGCTCGACCCAAAGCAGCTCGCCCGTTGGCTGGCCGGGCTGGGAGCGCTGCTGGAGGCGGACCCGACCATCGAGGAGATCGACGTGAACCCGGTGGTGCTCACCGCGGATGGCCCCCAAGCAATCGACGCGCGGGTCCATCGCAAAACGACGCACCGACTTGCGACCGAAAGCACTCGGCACCACACCCAGTAGAGGATTCCCATGGATGACCAATCGAACGACAACGAGCTTCAGCGCATCTATCAGGATCTGTTGGAGACCCTGTCGCAGGCATCGCCCATCGCGATCACCGCCGCGGACATCCAGGGCAACATCACCTTTGCGTCCGCGGCCACCGCTGCGCTCCATGGCTTCCCCAGCCGCGAGGCCGTACTGGGCCGCGCCACCTCCGAGCTGCTGGCGCCCGAGGAGCACGACCGCGCCAAAAAAAACACCCTCAAGGCCCTCGAGGAGGGGCGGGTGACCTCGATTCGGTACAAGATGCTCCGCCGAGATGGCTCCACCTTCCCGGCGGATCTGAGCGCCGCGGTGTTGCGCGGGAGGGACGGCAGGCCACTGGGCTTCGTGGCCACGGTGCAGGACGTCACACTGCAGCTTGCCGAGCAGATCGAGCTGCGGGAGACCCGGGACACCTATCAGCAGCTCGTGGAGCTCTGCCCGGATCCGGTGGTGGTGCTGCAGGACGGCCTCTACCGCTACGTGAACGCGGCCTACACCTCGGTGTTCGGCTACACCCGGAAGGACGTCGAGGCGGGGCTGAGCTTCTATGCCCTGGTCCAAGACAGCGATCTCGCGGCGGTGCGCGCGCAGTACGAGGCGCGCACCGATGGCAAGGAGGTGCCAAGGACCTTCCGTATTGACCTCCTCACCAAGCTCGGGGACCGTGTGGCCTGCGAGACGAGCGCGGCGCTGATCCAGCACGAGGGACGCCCGGCGGACCTGGTGATCATCCGCGACATCACCGAGCGCGTCGAGGCGCAAAATGCGCTGGAGGCCCACGCCGATGAGCTAGCCCAGGCCAACGCCCGCCTCGCCGACGCCAACGCGCAGCTCGAGCGACTCGGACGCGCCAAGGACGAGTTCGTGGCAACGGTGAGCCACGAGCTGCGCACCCCACTGGTGACAGGGCTCGGCTACCTGGACCTGTTGCTCGGTGGCAACCTCGGGGAGATCTCCACACTGGCCCTGGAGCGGGTCCGCGTGGCCCGCAACAATCTCCTCCGGCTCGCCGGGCTCATCGACGGGATCCTCGACTACCATGCCCTGGTGACCGCGGGGGCCCCCGGCCGGTTGGTGCTACGCCCCTTCGCCCTGGATCGCCTGTGCACCGAGACGGTGAGGGACTTCCGCATCCGCACCCAGTGCGAGGAGTCCCACATCTCCTTGAACCTCCCCGAGGTGACACCGAGCGGGTCGGGATCTCCAGAGATCCTGCGGCGGGTGCTGGACAACCTGCTGAACAACGCGCACCAGCACGCTGGCCCCACGGCCCGGATACGACTGTCGGTGGAGCACGTGGAGCCGGGGCAGGTGGAGGTCACTGTCCAGGACGACGGCCCGGGCGTTCCCGCCACGATGCAGGAACGGATCTTCGAGCCCTTCGTCAAGGCGGACGTGAGCACCGCGGGCACCGGCCTGGGCCTGGCAATCGTGCAGCAGCTTCTCCAGCTGCACGACACCGCGCCGCGGTTGCGCTCGGGCGAGTCCGGAACGGCAATCTCCTTCACCCTCGCGGTCTCCGAGTCAGCGCCCGATGAGCACCGGCACCCCAACCCGGACACCTCAGAGCAGGTGCTGAAGCCGCTCAGGGGGCGATTGCTAATGGTGGAAGACGACGCCGACACCCGGGAGTTTCTCGAGCTGCTGCTGCTGGGCGCGGGCCTCGAGGTCGTACAGGCCTCCTCCGCCGAGATGGCCCTGGAGTGGCTCCGCGAGGCCAGGCCGGATCTGATGCTCGTGGACGTTTCTCTCCCGGGCATGAGCGGTGTCTCTTTTTGCGACCTCGTCAAGAACGCGAGCGCCACGGCCGACATCCCCGTGTGCATGTACACCGCTCGGGCCGAAGCGCAGTCCCGCGCCCACGCGGCCCGGTGCGACGCCTACCTGGTCAAGCCGGTGGCCCCCGAAATCATCTTGAGCACATTGAGGCAGCTGCTCGACAGGTAGGCTCCTGTGCGCAAGTCACGGGCCTCCCCACCACGTTGGGATCCATCTCTACCCTCCGGTTAGCAGCAAAACGTATGGGTGACCCTGTGTTGGACATCCCACTGCTTGGGTAACGCCAGCGCTCGGCCCTGCCCAGGATGCACTTGGCCAGGGCAGAGTCACCCGACGCGGGGAGAGCGCCGGAGGCGGTAGGCGAAGCTGCGCAGACGGCGCAGGTCGTGGGGGGTGCCGTCGTCGTAGAAGAAGTAGGCCGGCATGTCCCGGTGGTGGCGAAGGAGGCTCTCCTCGATGAGGCCGTTGTCGCAACCCCAGCAGCTCGTGAGCACCACGCCGTCCACTGCCGTGGCGTCCCAGTGGTGCAGCACGCTGCCCACCGCGAGGACCGAGCCGCCGTTGGTGGCCCGGTCGATCACGGGCTCAGCGGTCCGCAGGGAGGCGCGCACATCGGGCATGGGCAGCCACCGGTGGCTCCGGCGCACCCGGCGATAGAGCTCGGAGCGCAGCAACCCCATGGAGACTTTGTAGCTGAGCTGCTGGGACCTCGTGGATCTTCTTCCGAATATCAGATGGGGGTGGTCGATGGCCAAAAACTCCAGGAAGTCACACACGGGCTCCACCAGAGCGCGCACGCCGGACTCCGCCAGGTGGTGGAAGATCCTACCGTTGGCGAAGTCGTTGCCCTTGGTCAGGGCATCGCCGGACACAAAGACAGTGCGCAGGGAGCGGCCGTTCGTAACCGCTTCGTAGGCAGCGTGGTCCTTGGCGGCCTCGGCCAAGACGGCGTTGACCCGGCGCCAGGTGTGCCCGAGGCGCAGGGGTACCGCCACCGACCTCCCAACGGGCTCCTCGAGCGCCTTCACCAAGCGCTCCCCGCGCACCCGGTAGCGCAGCTCGTAGGCCGCGGGGTCGTCGGCCAAGGGCAGGTGATAGAGGTAGAGCTGACGCAGGATGTCCTGGGCGGCAAGGCCCACCCAGGTGCGGGCCGCCATGCCGGCACCCCCCGCCAGGCGGATGGGTAGCACGCGCACCCGGTCGGCGAGCCCCCCCTTCTGCAAAGCGAGCTTGTCCTTGATGGGGAAGGCCCCGGCGCGGCACTGCCGCCCACTGATCTGCATGAGCCGGACGGGTCGGTCCGGTGGGTTCTCGTCCAGGTACTCCCGGAAGGCACCCCAGAGCATCTGATAGGAGAGGCATTCCTTGCCCGAGCACTCCCGCTGCCCACAGGTGAGGATGGACTTGCTCAGGGGCGGCGCGGCAACAGCGTCGAAGCCGTAGGAGCGGTAGACCGCGGCCAGGATGGGCCCGAGGTTGTCCGTGCCGCTCAGAAAGACGTACCGCGCGCCGCGGTCGAGGTACGGACCCGAGCGCTCGGCGGGCTCGGCCAGTGAGACGGCGTCCGGGGCGGGCGGCGACGACGCGAACTCGATCTGGTCACGGTGCTGGGCCACGGACTGCAAAAACGCCTGGATGCGGGTAATGTACCCCGCCGCGCCGCCGTGGCCGTCGGACTCCAGGATGGTGTGCGGGTACCCCTCGCCCAGGGATCCGAACACGTGCTCCGTAAAGGACGCCGGGCCACAACCAAAGGAGGAGACCATCAGCGGAAAGACGTCCCCCTCGACCCGCGCCGACGCCGCCGTGCGCACGGTGCGGTTGGCGTCACCCCAGTGCAGCTTGGCCTGGAGCGGGGTATCGGGCCCGATGGGATAGCAGTCCATGGGGATGGCCATGGCGCCATTCTGCCGGAGTATCTGTGGGATGCCGGCGTTGATGGCCGGGTCGTGGATCACGTGCAACGAGCCGCAAACCACCACCGCCGGGTGGTCGTGGTCCCGGGCGTAGCGCAGGGCCGCGCGCCCCAGGTCCAGGCAGGCCTGGTCGTAGCGGCGCTGGGCGGCCTTGGCGTCGGCCACGGCGGCTCCCAGGGCCACTGGGCCCACACGCAGGGACGGATCCGCCTCGCGCAGGGCGTCCACCACCCGCATGGCGTTGGTCACGCCGCGTCGAGGGGTGTCGAAGGAGAGGCTCGCCACCACCACCCGGGTGGCGCTACCGCGCGCTCGGAGGCCCGCGCGCACCAGCTCGGGCATGGCCTGCTCCGTCACACAAGGCTGCCCCCCCGGGCCCTGGGAGTCGGCGATCTCGACGATCTTCGGAAACAGGATCAATGGCTCGGGTACGTCGCACAGGGCATGGGCGATCTTGGCCGGGCCGCAGGAGTCGAAGCTGTTGCAGAGCTGCTCGCCCCGAGTGAGGGATCGGTCTGTGGAGCGCAGCAGCCGTACGTCGTAGCCGAGGCGGTCCACCAAAGTGGCCAGCCAGGGGACCGTGCTCTGGATCGGACCGGTGACGGGAAGCGCGACGGTGCGCCGCCCCACCGGAGCCCTCACCGACGCCGTGATCAGGGCCTCGCGGCCGGCGAAGGGATCCGGCGCGCCCTTGTCCAGCTTGGCGTGGGCGCCGCTGCGCCCCTCGTACTTGGGACAGGCACCGCCGGACAGGGCGATGCGCCGCTCGGCGTCCACCCGGATCACGGTCCGCTCGATGGGACAGTGCGTGGCGCAGGCCGCGTCCCGGCACACGAAGGTCTTGCGCTCCTCCACGTCGGCGCGGCGGAGCTCGGCCAGATCCAGGGTCCCGCGGTCTGCCAGGCGCCTGCGGCCACGCTGCTCGATGGCACACAAGCCGATGCCCCAGGCCCCCATGGCGCCCGGATTCGGGGGCACGACGATCTTCCGCCCGGTGACCGCCGCGAGGGTCCAGGCGAGGCCCGGGTTTTGAGCGGGCTTGCCCTGGAGAAACACCGTGCCGCCCAGGGTGCGCTGCCCCATGACGCGACTCAGGTAGTTGTGCACAATGGAGTACTGGAACCCCGCGAAGACATCGCCCAGGGTAAAGCCGTCCTTGAGGGCAGCGCCCGCGGCCTCGGCCACGTAGACCGTGCACATGAGCCCCAGGTCCGGAGGACGATTCCCCTCCCGGGCCAGGCGGGTGACCTCCTCGATGTCGCCCACGTCGTAGAGTGCGGCCTGCTCCTCGAGGAAGGAGCCCGTGCCCGCGCTACAGGCCTTGTTCAGGTCGCTCTCCACGATGCGCCCGCCGCTGACCCGCACATACTTGGCGTCCTGACCCCCGATCTCGATGACCGAAAGGTCCCGCCCGCCGTCGGGATCCACGCGGGTCGCCGCCGTGGCGTGGGCCACGATCTCGTTGAGCACCACGGGCTCGTGATCTGGAAACACCGCCCGGAAGAGCTGGGCCACGGCCTCCCGGCCGGAGCCGGTGACGCCCACGGCACGCACGTCCGGGCGGCCGAGAGCAAGGAGGGCCTCCACCAGGCGCCGGGCCGCGTCCACGGGGTTGCCCCGGGTGCGTTCGTACACATCCTGTAGGACGTCGCCGCACTCCAGGTCCGTGAGCACCGCCTTGGCGCCGGTGGAGCCGAGGTCGAGCCCCAGAACCGCGGGCCGACCCGCCCAGTCCTGGCGTGGGGGCGGCGCCTCCATCACGGTGACCCGATCCCGACACTCGAACGCCGGCCGTTCCACGCCAAAGTGGCGCACCTCGCGCTCGTACAACAGCGCCCCCTCCCGCGGCAAGGCGACCTCCGCCCCGGGCCCGCCGGCGAGCACCGCCGCACCAAGGGCGTCGAAAAGGAGCGCCTGCGGGTGCACAAGCACGGGCTGGCCCACCTGGTCTCCCAGGCTCGCCACCAGGGACCCGATGCGGCTACAGCCGCCCACCAGGTACACCGGCCCATCCACGTGGTTGCGCGCCAGGAGCCCGGCCACGTTGCGCGCCACCGAAGCGAAGAACCCGGCGAAGAGATCCTCAGCCGGCCGCCCCTGGTTGGCCAAGTGCGTCATCTCGCTCTTGGCGAAGACCGAGCACCGCGCAGTGATGGGGATGACACCTGCTGCACCATCGGCCAGCCGATCCGCCTCCCGTACCGACAGACCGAAACGCTGGGCGATCTTCTGGATGTTCTCGCCGGTGCCCGAGGAGCACTTGTCGTTTTCCAGGAACTGATAACGGAACCGCGGTCCGCGGCCGTTGCCCCCTCCGGGCAGCGGCTCCCGGGTGAGCACGCTGTAACCACGGGCGCCGACGTTCACGAGGTTCAACCGATCCGGCAGGGACGGATCCTGCTCCAGGGCGGCCTCTGCGCAGGCGTCCTCGGGCAGGACCCGGGCCGGCCCGAGGAACTCGTCGGCATAGGCGCCGGCAACGCCCAGACCGTTGCAGCGCCAGATCCGACCGCGCAGATACCACGCGTCGAAGGCGGCAAAGGGGTGGCCGCCATGGGCTTCATGGTCGTCGTGCTCCACCTTCAGGATGCCATTCTCGTCCACGGTACCGATCACGAACCGGGCCGAGGCCTTGCCGAGATCACAACCGGCCACTCTCCGGGTCTTCATGGGGCCTGCCTTTCTCGCGTTCGCTTCCACCGCCGCGTGGGCTCAACCGCGCCGGCGTGACAGGGAGTTGATCAGGAACTGCTTGAGCACCTTGCGAGAGATCTCCAGGTCCCGGGGATCGATCCCCTCCCCCGCCTTGACGAGGGACAGGTCCACCACGGACCGCACCGTCCATTCGAGACTCACCGCTGCGCGCGTCAGGTGGATCCGCACTGCCCGGCGGTCCTGGGCGTCGGCCCGCCGCTCCACGAGCTCGAGCCGCTCCAGCCGGTCCAGCAGGCCGGTGGTGGTGGAGGGCTCCAGCCCGGCCCGCCGGGCCACCTCCGCCGCCTGGAGCCCGTCGGCCTCCCAGAGCACCAACAGCACTCCCAGGAAGGCGGGCTTCACGTGGCCCACCCCGGCAGCGGCCAGGTCCTTCTTCAGCAGGGACGTAGCCGTCAGAGACGCGCTCGTGAGCAGGTAGTACAAGCAATCGGGGAGGGCCTCACGGGTCATGGTCGCCTCAGAGCTCCTTGGGAGCACGCGAAATATCGTTCAGTTTCATATTGTACCAATCTGAATAGTACTAACTCGTAATACCGTCAACCCCAAAAAGAGGACCGAGGTCAAGGACCGCTTGACATGCCCGACGGGCGCGGGATGATCCGATACGGATCGCACCCAAGCGATCGAGAGGAGCGGACATGCGAGCCCTCGTGACCCTCCGCCCTGCGGAGTCCAAGAAGCTCATCGCCCGCGCCGTGGCGCACCTGCCCGAGGTGAAGCAGGCCTTGGCCGAAGGGGTGGTCATTATCGGCACGGGCTCCACCAACGCCGAGGTGGTCGAGGCGTGCACCGGGGCCCCGGTGGATCGCGCGCGGTTTCTCGCCGGCATGATCACTCGGGGAATGACCTGCGTCTCCCCGCGGGACGAGCGGAAGCCGAACCTGGTGCTGGTCAACGGCCAGGCGCGAGACATGGCCCCCGTGGAGGCGCTGGACCTGCCCGGAGACCACAAGGTTCTGGTGAAAGGCGCCAACGCCGTGGACACGGACGGCGTGGTGGGCGTGCTCATGGCAGCGCCCGACGGCGGCACCGTGGGGCGGCTCCTGGGCCACTTCCAGGCCGGGGGCTGGCCAGTGGTGGTCCCCGTCGGCTTGGAGAAGCTCATCGGGTCGGTGCCAGAGGCCGCGGCCCGCATGGGCCGCGCGACCTTCGACCTCAGCCTGGGTGCCAGGGTGGGCATGATGCCCCTCACCACCCGCTTCGTGATGACCGAGAAGGAGGCTCTGCGCAGCCTCGCGTATGTGAACGTCATCCAGGTGGCCGCCGGTGGTATCGGAGGCTCGGAGGGGTCGGTCACCCTGGTCCTGGAGGGCGACGATCCCGCCGTGAAGAACGCCGTGAGCGTCATCGAGTCCGTCAAAGGCGCCCAGAGCCCCGATCCCGTCCTCCCGGTCTGCGCCGAGTGCACCCACCTGTGCGACTACGCCGGGCGGTCCGACGACGATCTTCCCCCTTTCCTCGTGACTTGACCTTCGGTCACATCACTTGGGCGCCATGTGCTCGTTGAAGTAGGCGCAGTCCGCGGTGATGGCCTTGGGCATCTCTCTGGCGGAGAGCTTCTCCAGGAGCCCCCCCACGCCGAAGATCTTGAAGATGACGTCCACCTCCACCAGGACCCGGCAATTGCCCTCGCCGGCGGGCCCCACGCGGATGTGCCCCTTGATGGAGATCCTCTTGCGCAGGGTGTCGGGCACGTACTCCACGTCGATGGTGTTGGTGGAGCGGCGCCAGGAAGCGTGCTCCTCCATGCGGGTGTTCTCGCCCAGGATCTTACGCACGGGCAGCGGGGCCTCGATGCGCGAAACAGACTCGGCCACGTGGCTCCAGACCTCGCCGTCTCGGCGGGTCTCGACCACGGTGAACGAGAGGTTGCCGCACCCCTCCACCTCGCGCTCGGATCGCCCGTCGCCGTCAAAGTACTGCTCGAGGTAGAACTCCGGCTCACAGTGGTAGATGACTTCGGTGCGCAGCAGCATGGGTCACTTCCTGGTGTGCGGGAATCTGCCTTCAGCGCGGGCCGCTGTCAAACGGGAGCGGCTCGGCCGAGGCCTCGTACATGCGGTACACGGTCTCCCGCATTCCCAGGGCCTCGTAAGTCTGCTGGGCCCGGTGGTTGCCCCGCTCCACGTAGAGTCGGAAACCGCAGACGCCGTCGGTCGCGGCGGCCCGTGCCCGCACGAAGTCGTAGAGCCGGCGGTACACACCCTGGCGCCGGGCCTCGGGCCGGACGTAGACCGATTGAATCCACCAGAAGTCGCCGCAACGCCAGTCGCTCCACTCGGTGGTGATCATCAGCGAGCCCACGACCTCCCCACCCCGCCGGGCCACCACGTAGAACCCACGCGCAGGATCAGCCAGCAACGCCGCCACGCCGGCGGTCAGGATCTCGAGGTCCAGCTCTTTCCCCTCGGTTTCCCGGGCCATGGCACGGTTGAAGGACACCAGGGCCTGGGCGTCCCTCGGCTGTCCGATGTCGATGTGCGCCTCTTCGCTCATAGCTCTCCTGCGCGCGACGATTGATGCCAGGCTCCCCGTCCCGCCACCGCGAGCGAATCAGTCCTCGATGGGCAGTAGATAGCCGTAGAGCCGAGCCACGCGCCCATCCTGGTCCACCTCGGGCACGATCCAGCAGCCCCGGGCGAGCTCACGACCGTCCTGGAGCTGATAGCGCAGGGTCTGCCTGAGGGTGGGCGGTTGGTCTTCGGCCAGGCAGGTTGTGATGTCGCTGTACACCGACGGATAGATGACCCCCAGACGGGTGGTGTCGATGCGCTCGCCGGCCAGGTCTGCCACGTCCTTGCGGGCGAAGTCGGCAAAGGGCTCGTTGGCCCACTCGATGCGCGCCTCGACGTCGAGCTGAAACAGCGGTGTGGGACACATCTCGACGAACTGGACGTGGCCGGGCTCGGCGATCTCGCGCGGGACACGAGAGGCGTCAGCGGTGGGCGGCGCGTCATCGGGGGGAAGCTCGGGCGCGGCGCCCTGGTCCAGCGGCAGGAACAGCCCGGTCCGTGCCAGCTCCCGCACGGGGGGCTTGCGCCGCTTGGGCTCGAACGCGTCGCCGACTTCCATCTCAGCGGTGACGGGCCGATGTCCGAGGATCTGGCCGTCGTCCACGATCTTGGTCCTGCGCTTGTCGTCTCTACCCATGTTGGCCTCTCGCTGACCAGGCGAATCGAGTGTGCCACAGCAGTGGAAGCAAATCCACCCTGGGGCAGCCATGGGCACGTCCGATCACTCATCCGCCTGCGCTGAAGCAGGCTGACGTCCGCGAGCCCCGCAGGGGCGCTGCGGACGCGCTGACGGCGCAGCTGTCGCTGGCCCCGTGCAGTGGGGAAGGTTTTTTTGCGACAAGGATCCGGAGAAGGCCGACGCCGGGGCGGGCTCAGACGGTGTCGAAGGCCTTGGTCTCCAGGACGGTGTCACACAGCTGCAGTAG
>Ga0272441_10001119_pt1 | contig 57399 bp, 47 predicted proteins | sample SSMProp6N_FD_193582 | JGI IMG/M metagenome (GOLD analysis project Ga0272441, IMG submission 193582) | Marine sediment archaeal communities from Little Sippewissett salt marsh, Falmouth, MA, United States - SSM-Prop-6N | ecosystem: Environmental > Aquatic > Marine > Wetlands > Sediment ...
TCGTCGGGGCCCGGTATTACATCCCCGTCGCCGGGGCCCTGTTCGCCCTCCAGGAGGTCATCCTCGGCGAGCTTCCCACGGCACACCTCCTGGCCACGCTCACGGCGAACGCGGTGGTCGGTGCGCTCCTCATCGCCGCGTCGGTGCGGCTGTTCCGTCGCGAGGAGATCCTCTTCCGAAGCTAGCAGAGCCCGCACATCAGACGGATTGGCCTCGACTGAACCGCTTGATCGCCTCGTCGGTGCGGCGTTTCTCGTCCTCCTCGCGCAGCTTGCGGCGCTTGTCGTAGTCCTTGCGGCCGCGGGCGAGCCCCAGTTCGACCTTGGCGTGGCCGCCTTTGAAGTACACCCGCAGCGGAACGAGGGTGTAGCCCTGCTGCTGAGTCTTTGCGGCGAGCCGCAGGATCTCGTGTCGATGAAGGAGGAGGCGACGATCTCGATCCGATGCCACGTTGTGGATCGACCCCTCCTTGTAGGCGGCGATGTGGACGTTGCGGAGCGTCGCCTCGCCGTCCCGGATCACCCCATAGCCGTCCCCAAGAGCGCACCGGCCGGCACGAAGGCTCTTGACCTCGGTTCCGGTCAGCACCAGCCCTGCCTCGACGGTGGCCTCGATCTCAAACTGGTGACGCGCTTTGCGGTTGGTGGCGATCACGGAGATTCCCATAACGCTCCTGAGCCTAGCCTCACCCACGGCGTTGCGCAACCGCCCCGCCTGCCTCTACGATCCGTGGCATGAACGTCGCCGTAGGAAGCATGAACCCGGTGAAGATCGACGCGGTGCGCCGCGCTTTCGGCGAGGCGTTCTCCGCTCCGGTTGCCGTCGCCGGATACCAGGTGTCCTCCGGCGTCCCTTCTCAACCTCGGGGCGAGGAGCTGGTCCGAGGGGCGTCGGCCCGCGCAGACGCCGCCCGCAACGGCGCTGATGCCGACTTCGGCGTGGGCATCGAGGCGGGCCTCGTCGAGCTGCCGGGATGCGCGCTGCCGCTCCAGCTGGTGGTCTGTGCCATCGTCGACCGCCGGTGCCGCCGGACGGTGGGCCTCGGACCCGGTTTCGCTCTTCCCGATGCGTTCCTTCGCCGGATCGAGGCCGGGACTCCCCTCGGTGAGATCGTCCGGGAGACCGGCGCAGGAGCGGCAGCGTCAACCGCCGACGCGGGCGCGATCGGGCTTCTTACGGGCGCGCGAAGGACCCGTCTGTCGATCACACAAGAGGCGGTGTTGATGGCGCTGGTGCCGCGGATGGGGATCTGGCGCCAAGCGGCGCCGTAGACCCCTGCAGCCTTGCGGGGCACCGGGCTCCGCTGGCCGACCGTGCTCGGCCTACTCCGCGCCGCTGATCCGAACCTCGAGGCCTCCCGCGGTCGGATCGATCGTGAGCTGATGCAAGGCCCCCGCCATGTGACGGTTGGGAAGCTCGAGAAACAGCGGCCGCTCGGTGGGCTCCTGGAGATCGTAGTCGTACCACTGCTGGTTGAACTGCACCAGCGCCAGCGCGTAGAGCCTGGTTTCCACCGTGACATCCGGGGCGGTTCCCGTGAGAAGGATCCGATGGTCCTCGGCGGCGACCACGGGGCCTGCGATCGGAGGCAGCGGGAAGCTCGCGTCCTGGAACCACACGGTCGATGCCCGAAGCGTTGCGGTGTCGAACGTCTGCCGCGTGATGAGCCCCCCGGCGTCGGTGGCCACGAAATTCAGCGTGTAGTCCTCGCCCGGACGCACGATGTCGTCGCCGGTGATGGTGACGCCCCACTGACGAAGCGCCACGTTCACCGTGGTGATGTCATCGTCACCCACGGTCACTCCCGTTGTTCGCCCTCCGGTGAGGGCGAGCGGCATGCTGTTCATCAGGTAGGACACCGCGTCAACGAAGTAGCCGGTGCCTTGGTCCACCGGGATGTCGACGGTCTGCGCCCCGTTGGCGAGCGCCACGGTCACGACGTGGTTGTAGCCGGTCACCGGGTGCCAGACGCGGATGCGCACCTTCTCGGCAGCGGCTGGAACCAGCTTCGGCTCGATCGACTGCGGCTCCCACTCAGGAGGGGCAACGGTGATGCGAACGATCCCCTGTGGCTCCTCCTTCTCGGAGAGGAGTCCAAGACAGCCGCTAAGCCCTATGAGAAGCAAGACAACAAAGACGGAGAAGATCGCACGACGCATGCAGCCCTCCTTCGCCCCCTCGCGCGAACTATAGCACATCAGCTGCATCGATGGGAAGTGCGTTCGAGCGCTCGAACGAATCCTACCCTCGTTGCCCGAGCCGAGATTCTCCTCAAGCTCTGCGTTTCGCCCCCTCATCCGAGCCGTTTGGCGGCCGCACGCCGCCGAGGTGGCGGCCGACGCCTTGCGCACGCGAAAGGTCCCTGCGTGATGGAGATCACAGACAACCTCTGATGACACTGCTACACTGCCACAAGAACGGATATCACCGCAGAAGCGGACATGTGTCCTGTCGGTAACAGGCCACGGTCGCAGGGCGTCCTCCTAAGGAGCGCCGCCAAGCCGTGACATATGAAGTAGCCCAAGGAGGTACCACGAGATGCGTACCGCGCAAGCCCTGGTGGGAGGGCTCTTGCTGGCCGCCCTGCTCAGTGGAGCAGCGATGGCAGCACCCACCCCGGTCCTCACCACGTTCATTCTCGAGGAGACCACCCAGTATGGGATCCTGCCAGGCACGTTGGCATCTGGGTATGAGATGCACCTGGACGGGATTCCGGCAACGAACTACCAGCTCGATGTCAACACTGCCGCCGCCAACGTCCCCCTCGATGCGGACCAGTACGGCTTCTACTTGGCAGGCTACCCGGCCGACTTCTTCGCGTACTGGCACGGCAGGGGCGTAAACGCTCTCGCCGCACCGCTGACGTGGCAGGGCTGGATGTGGCGCATCATCACTGGACTTGAACCCATTGTCTACCTCGATGCTGACGGCCTCGGCGGCTACGCGCTTCTCGATGGGCTCCAATGGGATCGTCCGGCGTGGGGCGGCGGTCCGGCCGCGGCTCTGCCGCTCGCGATTCCCGGAGACTACCCCGACGGCACGTACACCGTTGTCGGCCGTATCCGTAACCAGGATGGGGATCTGTCCGCGCCGATCACGATCCGGCTGACGTTCTTCCACGGCGATGCGGAAACCGACGCGCGCGACGGGTCCGGATATCTTGACCCCACAGGCCAGGGCCAGGCGCTCATGAACCCGGGCGATCTGATCGTGCTGCAGCGGTTCAAGATCGAGGATCCGGGCACGGCCTACGACGCAGCGAACCTGGATTGGACACCGGACGGCTACGACACCCACATCAAAACCATCGAGTTTGGGTTGGTCGGTCCTCCGCCAAGGGCCGACGTGGAGCGCCTGTGGCTCTACCAGGATAACGGCGACCTCCAGTTCGACCCACTGGTCGACACGCCACTGTGGATACCGCTTCTCGGCTTCTCTCCGCCGGGACCGCGCGCGGTGTTCGGCGCTCCGGTCGGACAACCGGGCAGCGCGTTTGTCATCGTCCCGGACGACTCGATCGCGTGGTTCTTCCTCGTCGCCCAGCTGAAGCCGTGCTGCTACAACCTCAACGAGCAGCTGCAAGTGCAGATCGTGAACATCGAGACAGCGTATCCCGCGGGAACGGGGAGTTCGCGGATGGAAGCGGTGTTTCCCGTGGTCTCCGCGGTACGGTACGCCTTCGCCACGAGCCCGGGCGTCTGTGACGTCACGCTCAACGACCAGCTGCTTCCAGTAGGACCGAACCTCGTTCCGGAGATCGCTCCCGGAGCGGACAACCAGGTGCTGCAGTGGCTGCGACTGGATGACCTTGGTGCAGACGCTCTGCCCACGGCTATCCGCTCGATGACCTTCCGCAAGGTCGCCGGCACACTCGACACGACGCAGGTCACCGACTTCAGGCTCTGGATCGACAACGACACCGACGGAGCGGTAACCGCCGGCGATGTGTCCATTGCGTACAAGCCCATGGGCGATCTTGCCGCTGGCGTCAGCTTCTCCGCACTGCCGAACGCGCTTATTGAGCTTGCCAACGGCGGTGGCGTCGAGCTGCTGCTCGCGGTCCGCGTAGAAGCGTCGGCGCCCGAAGGCGCCACACTTCAGGTCGAGGTTGTCGCCGAAACAGCAGACGGACTAGGCGATCCGGACGGCGGCGGGATGATCGCGAAGAGCTCGCACTTCTGCACGGCGATGCCGGTCGTTGCGACCGACGCCGTCGAGGTTGCAGGCGCGGCTCCCGCCGATCAGGACTACGAGACCAACGTCGCCGACATGACCGTCGGCCGCACGATCTTCAGCGGATCGCAAGGGATCGTCGTCCAGGAGGTCGAGATCTACGACGCCGACGACCCGGCGCAGGCCAACGCTGCCGGTGGCCCGGACGACGACTGGGATCCCGACGGATTCCCGACTCGTGTGGACACGGTCACTGTCGACCTTGACGCCGGTGCGGCGAACAACAACCTGGCGAACAACGGCTGCATCACTCGCCTCGCCGTGTGGCTGGAGTCCGACGGCGTGCTCGGGTTCACCCCCGGAGACACGCTGCTCGACGCCATCCTCAACCCGCTCTCCGGCGACTTCCCGATCACGTTCGGCGATCCGGGCGTCCTGTTGTTCGAGGTCCCGGACGATGCCGAGGTCACGGTTTACGTGGTTGCGGACTTCGACTGCAACGCCTGTGTCTGCAACGACGATTTGTGGACCAACTTCGCGGCCACGGCGTTCTACGACGGAGTCAATCACTCCTCGGGGTTTGAGCACGATCCGGCGGTCGCTCCGCCGCTCCCCGTCGCGTTCCCGATCGCTCCGGCGGCAGGCGTACGGCTTCTGAGTACCGTGGGGATCCGCGATCGTGAGGCGGATCTCACCGATGCGACGCTGACGGCGTTCATCCAGCCTTCGGACACCGGCGTGGTCATCCAGGAGTTCCTGCTGGAGGACCCGGGAACCCGAGGCGACGCAGTGAACGACGGAGTGCCCGTCGCCGTGGCGGAGATGGTCGTACGGCTCGCCCCCAGCTCGACGATCGATCCCGAGGACATCGTCAACCTGCACCTCTACCGCGAGTTCGACGCCACTCCCGGCTACACAGGAGGCGACATCCTGATCCAGACGGTCGTGGGACCGATCCTGGACGGGCGAAGCATCTTCATCGGGGCGCCGCTGTTCGCTGTTGCGTCCGTCGGGCGGTTCTACGTGGTCGCCGATTTTGCGGGCGTCGGTCTTGCTAACGGGGAGTTCCTGTTCTCCACGGTGATCCTACACACTGCTTGCGTGACCTCGGGGATCGAGGATCTGATGCCCCTTGTCGCCCATCATCCGGTGGTCGTAGGGACGGGAGCGGGGATCGCCAACGTCATCGTCCACGACGCCGCCATCCATCCCACCGGCGCGGGGCTCGTGGACATCTCGACCACGGCTCCGGACATGGCCGACTTCCAGGTCGGCCCCACGGAGACCCTGCTGATCACCAATTCCGACCTTCTGGATGTGGACGGAGTCGTCGGCGTCCCACCGTACACGGTAGAGGGCGTGAACATCGTCGACCCGGACACAGCAGGGCAACCGATCGAGGTCAGGTTCACCGCACGGCTGATTGCCGGTCAGGCTCCGGCTGCCGGAGTCTTTGCGCAGCTTGAGGTCACCGGAACCGGAAGCGACGGCGACGTTTGCGATGCCGCGATGACGGGGCTGGATGTCTTCCGTGACCCCGCCGGAGCGGACCTGCTTTACACGCTCGATCCGGGCGTGATCACGCTCGATGTCACCGCGCCGGTACCCGGGGGCACGCTCGCCGGCGACGTCAACCTGGACGGTGGGGTCGACATCACGGATGCCCGCTGGGCTGCGGAGTTCGCGCTCGGCATGAGGCCGCTCACCGCGGCGCAGAAGGCGAACGCGGACGTGGCACCACCACACATCCCGCCAGACGCCAACATCGACATCACCGACGCCCGCTGGATCGCCGAGGCATCGATCGGCATCCGGACGCTCTCCGCGATGGCCGCGGCGCCGTTCGCGCCGACCTCGCTCGCCACGGCGACGCTTGAGGTGAGCCCCATGGGTCAGCTTCTCGTCTCCGGGTCGACGGCGGAGCTCGCCGACATCCAAGGGACGCTCCACTTCGATCCCGCGGAGATCACGATCACCGACGTCACCGGGTTGAACGGCTTCCAGGTCCTTGCGAGTGTCATCGATAACATCGCTGGGGAAGTACGCTTCGCCGCGGCGAAGCTCTCCGGCGCGATGATCGCCGAGGGACCGGTGGTGCGGTTTGAGACCGCCGACGACGCGTCGGCCGCGGCGCTCGACGTCAACGTCCTGCGAGACGTGCAGGGCCGCGACATCTCCTACGAGCTTCTCACTTCGGTCCAGGGTGCCGTTCTCTCGTTCGGCTGCTCGCCGAACCCGGTGGACGACATCCACACCACGACGTTTAGTGTGAAGGGCACCCTGCCCGTGGATCAGATCCGCGTTAGGATCTACAACTTCTCCGGCAACGAGGTGTTCGACTCCGGTTGGGGACCGAACGACCTCGACTGGCACTTGGAGAACTCAGGCGGTGGTGTACTCGCCAACGGCGTCTACTACTACCGCATCGAAGTGCTGTTCGTCGGCCAGGATGAGCCTGTCCTGACGGGAATCGGCAAGGTCGCCGTCTACCGGTAGCCCCAAGAACAGCCCAGCACATCATCGCGGCCCGGGGGAGACCCCGGGCCGCTTTCTGTTCCGCGGCATCGCGTTCACACGGCGCGGCCAAATGCGACCTTCGCCCCTGACCCACGTCTCTTCAAAGCGGCCCCGCGAGCCCTACCCTTTGAGGGTCGGCCAACAGCACGGACGGGATCGCGTCGAGTCGGGCGCGGTCCCGCCGTTCCGCCCGGAGCTGTCGGGCACCTGTCATCGCGACAAAGGGGGAGGGATGAGAAACGGACGAGTGTGTGTGGCGACGCTGGTGACGCTGCTCGTCATCGGAGTCTTCGCTTCATCACAGGAGCAGCCGCCGTCGGTCGAGGTGGGGATCCTCACGCGTGACGGCATCGGTGCCCGCGCGCTGGCGATCGGGGGAGCGTTCGTCGCACTCGTTGACGACAGCACCGCCTGCTACTACAACCCTGCGACGCTGGCGTCGCTTCTCGGCACGCACATCGGGGGCATGTACGAGAGCAAGTTCGCACCCAGTACGGGAACGAGCTTCCAGCACCTCGCAGCCACCTACCGACTGCCGCAGACCCCGCTGGGGGGCGGATTGCTGCTCGTGCGCCGAAGCGACACGGGCATCCCCCATGAGGGCGGCACATTCAGCGCCTCGGAGACGCTCGTCCTCGCCTCCGCCGGCTACGGACTCGCAGGCCACCTTCCCGTGGCCTGGGTCGATCGACTGGACGTCGGGGCGAGCCTCAAGCTCTACGCCCATCGAGGCCTCGCCGACATCCGTGCGCGCGGAGTGGGCGTGGACCTCGCGCTCTCGGGCGAAGCGACGATTCAGGCCTGGACGGTCTGCTTCGGCTATCGAAGCTCGGATCTTGCCGGCGCCACGATCCGATGGAGCAACACCCGCAACGAGATCGCGGAAGCCGTTCCCTGGGGACATCACCTGGGATTCGGCGCGTCGTTCCCGGAGTGGGGACTCCGCGTGGTCGGCGAGTTCAGCCTCTACCCGTCGGAAGCCGAGCTCAATGCGGCGCGTGTCGGCATCGAGATCAGCCTCTTCGGGTTCGCGCTTCGCGCCGGTCTCGCCGACGGCACGCCGACGTTCGGCGCGGGGATGGAGATCCTTCCGGGCCTGTCGATCGACGCGGCGCTCGTCGTCCACGGCGCCCTCGGCACCTCGATTGTGGCGTCTTCGGAGTTCGCGTTCTAGATCCTTTGGCAGCCGGCGCCGTCCGGACAACGGAGCGCAACGCGCCCCAACGGATGCGCTCCCCTGATGCCGGGGGGACGGGTGATGGCCGACAGAACGCGGGGAGACATCTGTCGTTGTTCCATCCGCCCCGGCGTTCGTAGACTCGGACGTGAGAAATGATACCGACTGACGCGGGGTTCGTGTCATCCGGGAGGAGAAGATGAGAGTCAGACTCTGCTTGGCGCTGATGTGCCTCCTCGCCGTTCCTGTTCTCGCGTTCGCACAGGCCAGTGTGAACGTCGAGGACGCAACGACGGTCGTGGGCGGCACGACGACGGTGGATGTCACGGTCAGTGCAGTCCCCCCGCCGGGGGTCACGGACATCCAAGGCGTGATCACGTACGATCCGGCGGTCGTGCACCTCACCGACATCCAAGGGTTGAACGGGTTCTCCGGTTTCTTTTTCATGACGATCGACAACGTCGCGGGAACGGCCAACTTCACCGCGGCGATCGTCGGCGGCACCGGGGTCCAAGCGGGGGAGGTCCTTCGCCTGTTCGTCGAGGCGGTGGGGGGCCCTGGCGACAGCTGCTTCATCAACCTCATCCTCGCGGGACCGGGCACCGTGTTCCGCGACGCACAAGGCACAAACATCGCCGTGACGGTCAATCCGGGACTGTTCACCATCGGAACGACGATTCCCCCGATCTCCGACTTCGGCTTCGCCCCCGCGGACCCGACGATCAGCGACCCGGTGACGTTCACCGACGCATCGTGGGACCTCGACGGCGTGGTCGTCGCGTGGAACTGGTCGTTCGGCGACGGCGGCGTGAGCACCAACCAGAATCCGGTGCACCAGTACGCCAACGGCGGCACGTTCGCGGTCACCCTCACCGTGACCGACGACGACGGAGCCACCGACTCCTCGTCCCAGACGGTCACCGTGCTCGGCCCGAGCGCCGGCTTCTCGTTCGCTCCCGCGAGCCCGACGACCCAGGACGAAGTGCAATTCCTCGACCAGTCGTACGATCCCACGGGCAACATCGCCTCGTGGAGCTGGGCGTTCGGCGACGGGGGGTTCAGCAGCGAGCAGAACCCCCGACACACCTACGCCCAGCAGGGCACCTATCGCGTCGACCTGACGGTCACAAGCACCGGTGGCGGCACGGTGTCCACCTTCCTCCACATCACCGTGCGCAACGCGCCGCCGATCGCGGCGTTCGACTTCACCCCGGCGCAGCCCAAGATCGGCGAGATGGTGACCTTTGGCGCCGGCGGCTCGAGCGATCCCGACGGCGCTGTGGTCATCTTTGAGTGGGACTTCGACAACGACGGCGTCACCGACGCCACCGGCGCCACCGTCACCCGTGCGTTCGCGGTGGTCGGCGCCCGGCCGGTGACCCTCAAGGTCACCGACGATGCCGGGGCGTTCGATTTCGTCACCCACGTGGTTCCGGTCCAGGCGAGCCCGCCGGTGGCGGCGTTCACCTTCACCCCGGCGACGCCCACCACGGGGCAGACCGTCTCGTTTGACGCCAGCGGCTCCGCGGACGCCGACGGGACGATCATCCTCTACGAGTGGGACTTCGATAACGACGGCGTCACCGACGCCACCGGGATGGCCGCCACCAACAGCTGGGCGAACCCCGGCGTCTACCCGGTGACCCTGTTGGTCACCGACAACGATGGCGCGTTCGGCGCCGAGACCCATGGGGTCCCGGTGCAGGTGGGCGGTGTCGGCGGGGCGAACCAGGAACCGATCGCCGATTTCACCTTCGAGCCGCAAGAGGGAGACGAGGCAAACATCAACGAGGTCATCAACTTTCACTCCGACGGCACAAGCGATCCCGACGGAACCATCGCCGCCTACGAGTGGGACTTCGACAACGATGGCAACTACGACGCCACCGGCGCCGACGCCGCGCACGTCTACCTGACCGGAGGCGCCAAGCTGGTGACGCTGCGCGTGACCGACAACGACGGCGCGTTCGGCTTCAAGACCCAGGTCGTGTCGATCCAGTTCATCCGCCCCACCGCGGTGTTCAACTTCACTCCTGAGCAGCCGAAGGTGGGAGAGGTCGTGACGTTCGACGGCAGCGAGTCGTTCGACGACGACGGCCACGTCGACTTCTTCGAATGGGACTTCGACGACGACGGCCTCGCCGACGCCACCGGGATGACCGTGAACCACGTGTTCCCGGTGGGCGGAGGCCTTCCGGTGACCCTCATGGTGACCGACAACGACGGCGTCACCGACTTCCAGACGCTCACGGTCCCGGTGCAGATCAACGCCGTGCCGCAGGCGGCATTCACGTTCACGCCGCCGGATCCGACCACCGCAACGCCGATCACGTTCTCCGACGGCTCGGTCGACTTCGACGGTACGATCGCCGCATGGCGGTGGGAGTTCGGCAACGGGGCGACGAGCGCTGTGCAGACTCCGACCTACACCTACACCAACGCGGGGACCTACACCGTGACGCTGACCGTCACCGACAACGAAGGCGCCACCGGCAACACGACGCAACAGATCATCGTCGGCGCATCGGTGAACGAGACGCCGGAGGCCGCCTTCAGCTTCGCCCCGGCGCTGCCGCAGATCGACGTCGCGATCCAGTTCACCGACGAGTCAACGGACGACGGGAACATCACCGGATGGGCGTGGAATTTCGGAGACGACAACACAAGCACAAGCCGCAATCCGACCCACACCTACACGGCGCTTGGCACCTACACCGTGACCCTCACGGTGACCGACGCCGAAGGGGCCACCGGGACAGCAACTCGCCAGATCGTCGTTGCCGAGCCGGGGGCGGAGATCGGGACCTTCGCGTTCCCGAACCCCGCGGCCGTATCCACGAGGATCGTCATCGCTGCACCCGACGGCTCGACAAACCTGCGGCTCCGGGTGTTCACGATCCAGGGGCGTCTCGTGTTTCAGACCAACCTTGCGGCAGGGACGACCCAACGCCAATGGAACCTCACAGACGAAGACGGCGATCCGCTGCCGAACGGCTTGTACCTGTACGTCATCACCGGCGAGAACGCCGGAGGTGGGGCGATCCGCTCCGCAATCTTCGAGCTTCTCATCGTCCGATAAGAGGGGGGAGAGAAAGTGAAACGGGTTGGTGTTTTCCTCATCGCAGCCCTCCTTGGGGCAGGGCTCGTGGGAGTGGGGCGTGATCTCGCCCTCTCTGTGACCGACGTCGATCCTGGCGTCCGCGGGACGGGGCTGGGCGGCGCCGGTGTCGCCGCGGCGTACAACGTCGAGGCGCTCTACTACAACCCGGCGCGTCTTGCAAACGCCGGGGGCGCAAGCTTCCAGTCGTTCTACGCCGCCCATCTCGGCGCCCTCGACTACACGGCGCTCGGCGTGTCGTTCCCCAGCTGGGGAGTCGGCTACCTTGTGCTCTCTTCGCGCGACGTCCACGGCTACTCCGCGGGCGGCACGCGGGGCGACGAGCTGCGCTACCGCAGCAGCGCACTGCTTCTCGGCTTCGGCGCGTCGCCGCAGACGCTTCCGTTCCTTCCGCGGCTTCCGTTCGACTGGGCCGTGGGCACCAGGCTGGCAATCCTTTCCTCGAGGCTGGGAAGCGAAAGAGGATCGGGCTTCGGTCTGGACCTCGCCGCCTCGATCGAGCTCGGGTCACTTCCCCTGGGAGGGGTCGCCATCGACGATCTTTCGGTGGGCATCTATGCGACAAACCTCCTTGGGACTGTCGGCTACGATGCGCGGCGGGAGACGCTGCTCACCGACGGCCGCCTCGGCGTGTCCGCGGTGATCGCGGGGCAGGTCCTGGCGACGTTCGATTACCAGATGTCGGGCCGGGTTCATATCGGCGCCGAGTACCGCGCCCTTCCCACGGTCGCCCTGCGCGTCGGGATCCTTCATCAGCGGCCCGGCGCCTCGATCACCCTGGGAGTCGGCCTGAACCTCGAGGGGTTCGGTTTCGACTACGCCTACATGAGCAGCACCGGGCTTTCGGGCAGCCACCGACTGGCGCTTTCCATCGACTTCGCCGCGGTGGACCTTGGCGCCCTCACGAGCATGATGCGACGCATCCTTCCCTAACGCTGACGGCCTCGCGTCTTCTCCTCGGGGAGGATGGATCCATAGCGCGCCGCTTCGCACCCGCGAAGCGGCGCGTATGTCGTTCATCCGCCTCAGTCGATGGCCACGCCCCACGACGCCGCAAGATCGTCCAAGGCGTCGGCGTCCAGCGCTTCGCGGATCGACGCCATCAGCCGCGTCATGGCCCGCAGGTTGTGCAGCGTCGCCAGCCGGGCGAACGACAGCTCCCCCGCGCGCAGTAGGTGCCGGAGGTACGCCCGGGAGTGGTTCCGACAGGCGGGGCAGTCACATGTGGGATCGATCGGTCGAGGATCGCTGCGGTACGCCGCGTTTCGCAGGTGCAGGCGATGCCGTGGCGCCCCCTTCAGAAGAACGCTCCCGTTGCGGGCCATCCGCGTTGCCGCGGCGCAGTCCAACGTATCCACCCCGCGGCTCACCGTCGCGAAGATGTCCTCGATCTCCCCGATCCCCAGAAGATGACGCGGGAGATCGGCCGGCAGCAGCGGCACGACCCAGTCGAGGACGTGCCGCATGTCTTCCTTGGAGCGTCCGAGCGATCCACCGATGGCCACTCCGTCGAAGCCCATGGACGCGATCACCCGAGCGCTCTCCTCCCGCAGGTCGTGGAACGCCCCGCCTTGGACGATGCCGTACTGCAGCTGCCCCTCCCCTTGGCGCGGCCGGAACGCGCACGCCGCTCGCTCGGCCCAGCGGTGGGTGCGCTCCATGGCGGCGCGCGTGTATTCGCGATCGTGAAGCGGTGACGTGCACTCATCGAGGACCAGCGCGATGTCCGCCCCGAGCTTCCGCTGCAGCTCGACGACGCCCTCGGGGGAGAAGGTGTGCCAGGACCCATCGAGGATCGAGCGGAAGCGGACGCCCTCCTCGGTCAGCCGCACCAGCGACGGAGAGCCGCCGCGCGGGGTCCCGCCGGAGCCGCCCACCTCGTCGGGGAACACGGAGGCCACCTTGCCGACCCCGTGCACCTTGCCCGCCCCCAGGCTGAACACCTGGAAGCCCCCGGAGTCGGTCATCGTCGGGCCGTCCCAGCCGGAGAAGACGGCAAGGCCGCCGAGTTCGTGCACCACGTCCTCTCCCGGCACGAGGTGCAGATGGTAGGTGTTGCAGATCAGCACCTGGACACCGATCGCTGCAAGCGGTGCCGGCTCGACCGACTTGACCGTCGCCCGCGTGGCCACCGGCACGAACGCCGGCGTACGGATCACCCCGTGGGGCGTCGTCAGGCTTCCGGTCCTCGCCATGCTGCCGGCGGCGGCGCGGTCCACGCGGAACGCCGGTGCGTTCGTCTTGTCCATGGGTCGTCGGGTGAGGCCCTGTCGCAGACGCGAACTCCCGTTCCCCGCTGAGCCGAACGGCCGTCTAGGGACTCTCCCAAGGCGCCTGCAATGCCTCCCTGGGCTAGGGTATCACAGGGCGGCGGTCTTCGCCTTGGGGAACGAGGCGGGAAGGCGCTCCAGAACGTTGTAGAGCGTCGCGTAGTCGCAGCTGGCGTGCCAGAACAGATACCCGTCGGCCCCGCCGGACTGCGCGGCGCGGATCTGCGCGCGGATGTAGTCAGCGAGCGTCATCCCCCGAGGGATCGCACGCTCGAACGCCTGCAGGAACGGCCGAAGCGGCGTTTCTACCCGCTTAGCTCCGCTTGCCAGGCCTTCTGTCACCACCAGATACGGGTCGTCGACGTACTTCCTCTCGCTGTAGTGCGACGGGTAGACCATCGGGGAGACGAGGTTCACGCGCGCCGCGATCTCCTCGAGAATCTGGCCAATGGGGTCGGTTCCACGCGCGTTCCACGGCCACAGCACCCGTCCGAAGACATCCACCGAGAGGTGAACCGCTCCCGCCAAGCGCCGCCAGGCGGCGTCGAGGAACGAGGCAATCGCCTCGGCGCGGGCGCTGTGCTCCCCGCCGATCGGCGCGTCGTCGGGAAATCGGACGTAGTCGAACTGCAGCTCGTCGACCCCAAGCGCCGCCACTTCGGACGCCACCCGCAAGTTGTACTCGACGACACGGGGATCGGTTGGGTCGACCCACGGGCCTTGCGTTCCGATCGCGCGAGCGAGCACCGGGTCGTAGAAGAGCACCTGTCGCGCGATGACGTAGACGCCACGGGCGTGCAGCAGGTCCACGAGCGCCGCAAGGTCGATCCGTCCCGCCACGGCCCCAATGTTGCGCGCCGCCACGATCTGGCTCGGGTAGGTGATCTCCCCGTGCATGTTCTTGACGTTGATGACCAGGGCGTTGAGCCGTCCCGACGCGCACGCGGCGAGCGCCGCGTCGAGTCTCTCGGCGTCCCTCATCGCGTACGAGGTCATGTACACCCCGACGCGGCGATGCGGCGACAGCGGGTAGCCGTTCGCCGTATCTGTCGGAAGCGGCCCGGCACTCCACGTGAGAAACGCCACCGCGGCGACGGCCGTCGCCATGACGCGAGCGAGCGAGAAGTGTCCCATGCACACGACAGTACCACGACGCGCGCCCACGGCGGAACGTCCGAGTTCCAGTAGAGAGGGGACAGTCTTCCCCGGTGAGGTGAGGTGCGGTGCGGTTGGCGCGCAAACCGGTCAGCGGGCGGCGATCCACAGGATCGACACATCCCCGCCACAGTCTCCACACGGGGCGAACCGAGCCTAAGGGGTAACGTTGAAGAGCGCGCGTCGTCGCCGTTGTGGGGGTATGTCGTCGGGCTATAATCGGTCCGGGTGGCAACAGGCTTCGCGTGTCCCCATCCATCAGACGCGCCGGACCGCTTGTCAAGGAGTGAAGAAGATGAAAAGGACTCTTGCTTTCGCGCTGCTCATCCCGCTCGTCGCATCCCTCGGTGCGGCGGCGCTCGGTCTACACGAACCGATCACCATCCTTGGGAACTCGGAGTTCACCGAGGCCAACGGCGTGGTCGCCGGCACCGGAACCGCAGAAGACCCCTACGAGATCGCCGGCTGGGAGATCGAGGTGCCCGCAGGCGAACGCTACGGGGTGAAGATCGAGAACACCACTGCCCACATCGTGCTTCGCGGGCTGGTGGTGCGAGGAGCCAACGAGCAGAAGGGCGCGGCGATCCGCGTGGCGTTCGCCTCAGACGTCACCATCGACTCGTGCGCCGTCTCCAACTCGTTCAACGGCGTTGAGCTCGTCTCCTCATCGGACGTGACGATGCGATCCACCGTCATCTATGTCATCGCGCAAGGCCTCGCGGTCACCGGTGAGTCCGCGGCCGACTACCGGCACGACATCGACACAACGAACCAGTACAACAACAGCGTCATCCAGTACATCTACGGCGCTGACGGGGTGGCGATCTCCGATCTCGAGACGGCCCACCTAACGATCGCGGGCAGCCGCAACGTCTCTGTGACCGGCAACAACGTCAGCGACGGCGATGGCATCCAGCTCGCGTTCGTCGAGGACTCGACCGTGGAGGGCAACATCGTCTACCGCAGCAGCTGGGACGGCATCCGCCTGTTCCAATGCTCCAGGGTCACGCTCCGAGACAACGAGATGGGCAACAACCGGCGTGCCGGGATGAGCCTTCTTCTGGCGAACGACAACGTGATCCAAGCCAACCGGTTCCTTGCCAACGACTACGGGCTGATCGTGTCCGCATCCGACGGAAACGTTGTCGAAGACAACCTCGCTGCCGCCAACCCCACCGGGATCGAGATCGGCGGAGGCTCCACTGGGACCCTGGTGGCACGCAACATCCTCTACCACGAGAACACCAAGTTCGGCGTCGCCGTCGACCGCGCCACGTTCAACACCGTGCGCGACAATGTCTTTGCCGCGTGTGAGACGGGCGTGCTGCTCAACCCGCAAGCGGACTACAACACAGTGACCGGCAACACCCTTGTGGCGAGCGCCTACGGCTTCCAGATCGTCGGCTCTCGCAACGAGATTTCCGCGAACCTCATCTCCCAGTCCGTCGACGGGGTGCTGTTCCAGGCCACGTTCGGCGCGCCGGTGATCAACGGCAACGCGTTCCACGACAACGTGTTCTACGGCAGCACGCATCGGCACGTGACCATCAACGCCGACTCTGTGGGCAACCGCTTCTACCGCAACGCCTTTCTCGACATCGCCATCACCAACGCGTGGGTCTACGACCTAGGCGACAACGAGTGGACCGTCGACGGCGCCGGCAACTACTGGGGGGACTACTCCGGCGACGACGCGGACGGCGACGGGATCGGGGACGAGCCGGTGGTTGTCGTCCCGGCAGGAAGCGTGGACCAAGCCCCGCAGGTATCCGCAGAGTGGGCGGCGGCGAGCCTCGGCGTTCTCGGCTCGTGTGAACGCACCGAGGTGACGATCGCCCTGGCGGACGAGACGGAACTTGTCCAGCCGGTCCTCATCGCCGACGAGCCCCACGAACGGTTCACAGGCTACCGTGGAATGCCGGAAGCCCTTTGGGACGGCGCGCCCGCGATCCTCTTCGTCTACGACCAGGACGTCGAAGGCGGCCCCACGGGATCGGCGTTCACCATGCGTACCGTGGGCTTCGATCTCGACATCGCGTTCTTCGACGCCGGCGGCAGCTACGTCGGCGGCGCGCAGATGGAAGCGGAGTCCGACACGCGCTACACCATCAACGGCAGCTTCCGGTACGCCATCGAGCTTCCGGGCGGAGCGCTCGAAGAGCACGGCATCGATGAGGACGCCCGACTGATCCTCCCGATCGGAGACTAGGTGCCGGCTCTGCGCGCCGTGCTGTTCGACCTGGACGGCACCCTGGTTCGCTACCGGGGCGTCGACTTCGAGTCCAGCTGGGGGGCCATTGCCGCGGCGGCCGGGGTCGGGCAGGCGTCCCGGAAACTGCTGCAGCGGTACCTGCCGCAGCGCGGCGCCTACGCCGAGTGGGTTCGTGAGGACGCGGCGCTGCTGGCGGGGATCCCTTTGTCCAAAGTGGCCGCCGGGGTCTTCCCACCGCCGCTTGCCGAAGGCGTGCGCGACGCCGTCGCCAGGCTACGCGATCGCTATGTCCTGGGAATCGTGTCCTCAGGCGTTGCGCTTGTCGCCGACCGCGTTTGCGAGGAGCTCGGTCTCGACTTCGCGATTGCCAACGTGCTCACCGTCGAGAACGGGCGGTTCACCGGGGGAAGCGAGCTCAACGTCGATCTGTGGGGCAAGGCCAACGTGGTCCGGCACATCGCACGCGATAACAACTGGAGGCTTCGGGAGGTCTGCTACGTGGGCGACCACTTCAACGACGTCCCAGTACTCCGCATGGTGGGGCTGGGCATCGCGGTGCACGTCAAGGACCCCGCTGTCGCAGAAGCGAGCTCGATCGTCGCAAGCGGCTTCCAGGAGATCCCGGAGCTGGTCGCGTCGTTCGAGCACGGCGCGGTGTGAATGTCAACGGACACAGTTCGCTTCTCTCTGATGGACAGTTGGCGCGGACGAAGGTCGCCCCGTTCCACCACCGCGCACCACAAGGAGGCGACAATGCCTCATGGGAGGCCGGTCGATCCCGGGCCTGCCGCGTGGGAGGGAGTATGAGGAAGAAAGCGAAGTGCGGTTCTGTCCTGTGGCTGCTGTTGACCGTCGCCGCCCTCGCCGGCTGCAACCTGGTCTCGAGTCCTCCCAACGCGGTGTTCACGTACGCGCCAACGGCGCTGTACCCGTTCATCAACGTCACATTCGACGCCTCGTCATCGACTTCCGGCGGCAACGGCTCCCTCGCCGGCTTCGAGTGGTCGTTCGGCGACGGCGGCGTGGCCGCAGGCGAACAAGCGAGTCACGCGTTCGCTTCCGCCGGGCGCTACACCGTGACGCTCACCGTCCTTACCTCCGGGGGCAGCCGCGCGGAGGTTCAGCGGACGATCGACGTCCTCCCGGGGCTCATTGTCCCCTTCGCCTACTCCACCATCGGCGCAGCAATCGACGCCGCAGTCGACGGTGACGTGGTTGTGGTCATGCCCGGGGTGTACGCGGAGAGCATCGGGTTCAAGGGCAAGGCGATCACCATCCGCAGCACCGATCCCGACGATCCAACCGTCGTCGCCTCCACCATCATCACCGGTGGAGACCCCGGCCGCTCGGTCGTGGTGATCGGCAGCAACGAGGCCCGCGACTCCGTGCTCGCGGGCTTCACCATCCGCGGCGGCCAGGAGTATCCCCCGTGCCCATCCTGCGGCGGCGGTCTGTACATCCGTGAGGCCTCCCCGAAGATCCTGAGCAACCACTTCGAGGGGCACACAACGAGCGCTGCTCATCTGATCGACTCGGGCACACTCTTCATGGGCAACACGTTCAAGAACAACTCCAACGACGAACCGGGAGGGGCGATCGTTGTCGAAACCTATCGTGTCTCCCCGGTGATCATCGGCAACCGCTTCGAGAACAACACCGCGCCCGACGGGGGCGCCATCTACATCACGTCGCTCAGCACCGAGAACACGCCGGCCAACGCGGCGGCCACCCTGGTGACCGACAACACCTTCGTCGGCAACGCCGCCTCCACGTTCGGGGGAGGAGCGATCCGCGTGGAGTACGGCGGCAACCTTCGACTCGACGTTCCGGACAGCAACAGCTACTCAGGGAACACGCCGCTTGACATCACCTACGCGGTCCCTCCGTGAGAGACTGGCCGGGCTGCTGGTAGTAGAACACCTGATAGACCATTCGGTCGAGCACCTCCGACTGGAAGTCGCGCCGAAGGCTCCGCTTGACAAACGCCGGCAGGCTGTGGCGCAACGTCTCCGAGTAGTCGACAGCGAGCACGCCGTCGTCTCCAAGTGACGCCACGGCCTCGTGCAAGAGCTTCGCCCCGATCCGCCGCAGATCCTGATGCGCAGGATCGATGACCACAACCGGCAGGAAGTAGAGCCGGCTTGATGCCGACGCCTGTGGGAACCGCTTCCGGTAGTACACCGCGTTGATCCACGGCACCTTCTCCAACGCCGTGGTGATCAGACACGCGCCAACGAGATCCGGGCCCACGTACACCAGGTACTTGGTGAAATCCGCGTCGCCAAGCATCTCGCGGAAGGCGGCCTCGCTCCACGCTCCGTGGTGGATCGGTGTCCGCTCGTTCAGAAGGCGGAACGCGTGCTCGTAGATCGCCCATAGGGTCGCTCCATCGGGCTCGCCCTTTACGCTCAGGGTCTCGACAATGCGGATTTCGTCGCTCATTTCGTCCCTTTCCGTGCGCCCGGGCCTGGGGCCGCTCAACCCCGAGCGGCTCCTAGGTCCCGAAGATCCGATCGCCGGCGTCCCCCAACCCGGGGAGGATGAACCCTTCGTCGTTCAGCGTTCGATCCACTGCTGCGGTGAAGATGGGAACAGCAGGATGTGCCGCGGCGAAACACTCGATGCCTTGCGGTGACGCGACAAGGCACAGGAACTGGATGTTCGCCCCCCCGTTGCGCTTGATGATGTCAACGGCGGCAACGGCGCTCGCCCCGGTGGCGAGCATCGGATCCACCAGAATAACGTTGGATCGAGGAAGGTCCGGCGGCAGTTTCGCGTAGTAGTTCACCGGCCGGAGCGTCTCCGGATCGCGATACAGCCCAACGTGTCCGACCTTTGCCTTGGGGATCAGGTTCAGCACCCCGCCGAGCATGCCCGTCCCGGCGCGCAGGATCGGCACAAGGACAACGGGCACCTCGAGAACGCGCCCGACGGTCTCCTCGAGCGGTGTCACCACCACCTGCTCCCGCAGCGGGTACTCGCGGGTGATCTCGTAGACCATGAGCGTCGTCAGCTCTTCGAGCAAGAGCCTGAACTCGTGGTTGTTCGTTCCCGCGTCGCGCAGATGGGTCAGCTTGCTCTGGATCAACGGATGATCGAGGACATGCAACCTCGGCAACGGCATCCCCTTCCTGATTTGACGGCTGCCACCCCCTTCGCGTCTGGCGGCTGGAGCGGCGGCCGCCTCCTGTTCGGGCTACGGCCTGCCGGCCACCTGCAGTCCGCCAACGCGGAGATAGGGGGCAAGGACCGGCCCGCCAAGGCCGTCGACCTCGCGGCGCTCCCCGCTCACCGCAACGTCGAGGAAGTCCTGGTAGATGCTTCCCGCCACCATCGTTCCCTCGAGACGGCCGACCACCTTGCCGTCCAGGACGTGGAACCCCACCCCCTGGACAGCGAACTGCCCCTGCGGGTAGTTGCCGGAGTGGAACCCCATACCGCTGTAGAGCAGAACGCCGTTCTCCGTGCTCGCGACCATCTCGGCAAGGGTTCCCTCACCCGGGTCGATCACGAGATGCGTTGGCCAAGGATGTACCGGAACCTCTGTCCCGCTACGGAACAGCTCGCGCTTGTGCCCGTTTCCGGTTGACCCTGTCCCAAGCTTCGCCCCACTGAATCGATCGGCCAGCAGCCCTCGGAGAACGCCCTTTTCTACGAGGGTTCGCGGAGTGCAGGGCACACCCTCGTCGTCGAACGGCCGCGAGAACGGCGAACCGGCCAGAAGCGGCTCGTCACGCACCGTCAAGGCGTCGCCGACCACGATCTCGCCAACGCGGTCGAACACCGGGGAGGTCTTGCGTGCCACCGCGTCCCCCGAGATTCCGGCACAGAGAGGCAGGGCGAAGAGGAACGACGCTTCGGGCGAGAGGATGACCGGGAGCCTCCCCGTTGCGGGAACCGATACGGTCTCTGTCCAGCTGTACCACTCGAGGAACTCCTCGATCAGCGCCTCGGGCACGTCGAGCGGCTGCACCGAGGAAACCGCCTTGTAGACGCCCGTACCTGCCCCTTTGACCGGCGCGCCGAACGCCACCGATGTCACCGTCCTTCGGTGCTCGCCACAGGCTCCCTGGGTCGTCTCCACGGCGAGCGTCGTTGCCTCAACCCGCGCGGTGATCATCAGGGAGATGTCCGGACGGCGACGCTGCACCAGCTCCTTGATCCCCTCACAGAGCTTGACGATATCTTCGCTTCTGAGCCGCGAGGACTCATCGGAGAAGCTGTCGACGTCGGCGACCTCCGCTGCCGGTGCGAGGTCGAAGACAGAGCGCCCCCCGTGCGCCGCCGCCGCCTTGGCCTGATCGATCATCTCCCGCTGGTCGGGGGTCACGCCGAACGAGACCCCGAGGCGCCCGTCGTCGATCACGCGCAGCGACACGGAGGACAGATCGTCCAGGCTGACGCGATCGAGGGTGTAGTCCCTGTACAGCACGTCGATCCTGCGCCTGCGCGCCCAGTACATCTCCGCCTGATCGACCTTCGACCTTGCGGCTGTAAGCAGTCCGTTCATGCCACCCCTCCCACCGTCACCGCGTCGATCTTGACGTGGGGGGCTCCTTTGCCGGACTTCCGGTTCAGCTGCATCGGCCCCCCGCCGCCCTTGCCGCAGCCACCTCGCTCCCCGAAGGTGAGGTCATCTCCCACCATCGAGATCTGCTTCAACGTCGCAAACAGCTCGCCGCTCATGTTGATGTCACGCACCATGGGGCCAAGCCGGCCGTCTTCGATGCGGTATCCCCACTGCGCGCCGAAGCTGAACTGGTCGCCGGAGGTCTGCCCGCCCTTGGCGCCGACCAGGTAGTAGCCGTTCTCAATCGAGGAGACCATCTCGTCGAACGTCGATCTCCCCGGCTCAATGAGGATGTTCGACATGCGCACGATCGGCGTGAACTGATGATCCACGGCACGCATGTTCCCCGAGAGCGGCTCGTCGAACTCCGCAGCCGTCTCGCGCGAGTGCAGCCGTCCGCGAAGCACCCCCTCGCCGATGAGCGTCGTCTTCACCCCGCGAACGCCTTCATCATCGATCACATAGCCCCCGGGATGCTCCAGAAGACCCGGGTCGTCCGACACGTTGAGGATCTCCCTTCCCAAGCGCTTCCCGAGCGGCAGCCGCTCGCGGAACGTCGGATTCCCCTGGAGCCCGTCGGCCTCGGACAAGTGACCGAACGCCTCGTGGATGAACACGCCGGCCTCGTCCGGATCAAGCACCACCGGGAAGACGCCGGCCTTCGCGGGTTCGGCCTCCGCAAGACGGCAGGCCGTCTCCACTCGTTCCCTAAGCTCGTCTTCGCGACCGACCAGCCGGCCAAACTCGTCGCTTCCCCCGTAGGCAAAGCGGACCCGCTGTACCACGTTGCCGGATCTGGTCACGATCAGCCCGGCAACGTTGGCAATCACCAAATCGTAGGCGATCGCTGTGCCCTCTGTGTTGACGAACACACGTCGGGAGGCGAACTCGTCGTACTCACAAACCGACATCACCACCATCGGGTGCTCGAGCACCAGGCGGTTGTACCCGTCGACAAGCGCGTGCTTCTCGGCGAGGGAGATGGTCCGTGGGTCACGGCGTGGATGCAGCAGGACGTCGTCGGACAAGACCGGCGCCGCCGCAAGGCGCAGCTTCGTTCCTCGGTGTTTGGATACGAGCCGCGCGGACGAACACGCGGACTCGGCGATCGGGGCCACGTCCTCTACCTTCGAGAATGAGGCGATCGCCTTGCCGCCGTTGGCGTAGGCGCGCACGTGTCCCCCCGACGTCTCGTAGGACGCAATCTGCCGCAGGTCCTTCCCTTCGTAGCGGATGGTCGTCTTCTGGTTCTCCTCGAATCGGACGTCGACGTAGTCGGCGTCCAGGCGCGCGAGAACGCTCCGTAGCCGGTCTTTCATGGGATCACCTAGGGTGCAGGAGTTCCGTCATTGTAGAAGGCATACGGAAGCGTGGCAACGCGGCGAGCCCGCTTGAGGCCCGCGCATGCCGCGACGTGGGAAGGCGACGGGAAGCCGCCTAGAGCAGGGTCTCGATCGCCTCGCCGCTCAGGTGCTTGGGGTGGCCGACATAGCGGATCAGCCCCTGCCGATCGAGCACGAACGTGCGTGGGATCCCCTGGTCGGCCATCTGGTAGAGCTCGACGATGGGACTTGCGAGCTTGCCGCCGGCGGCCCACACACACACAAGATCGCCGAAGCCGTTCGCCTCAAGGTAGTCGCGAGACTCCACCACGGTCGGGTCGGTGCTCACCAGCACCACGAGAAGCCCGTCATCACCGTACGTATCGTAGAGCTGCTGCAGGTGCGGCAGGCTGCGCCGACAGGGTGCGCACCACGCCCCCCAGAAGTCGAGCAGGACGACCGAGCCCCGCGTGTCCGAGAGCAGAAGGCTCTCGCCGTAGATCGTGGAAGCCTCGAAGTCCGGTGCCAGCATCCCGACCGCGAGCCCCGTGGGCGGGGGTTGGGATACGGTGATCGGGAGGTAGGCTTCGGATCGCCGCCCGTACTCGTCGGTGAGGACGAGGCGGGCCACGTATGTGCCTCCGGTCGCGTAGACATGCTCGATCGGCGCCCGAAGATCGACGCCGTCCATCATGACGCTTCCGTCGCCGAAGTCGAGGACGAACCGGATCGCGTCACTCGCCGCGGCACCGGAGAGCGACAGGTCGAACCCCACGGCAAGAGGCGCTTCCCCGTAGGTCGTTGCGGCACTCAGTACCGCCGTCGGCTCCGCGCCCGGGAGACACCCGGCCATCAGTCCGACCGCCACAGCGAGCACCCCACAGAGCCCTGTTCGAAGCGTTCTCATCTTGCGCCTCCCGGTGTTTGGGTCCGGCCACGATGCTACGGCGCCCCGCGAGACGGCCCGACGACCGATAGGGCGCACGATCGCGACGCAGAGCACCACGAGAGAAGAGACACATGTCGCATGCGGCAGGCAGTCCGCATGCCACGCGCTGTTGACGGCCTCCGGGGGCGCCGCTAAGATACCTCTATCGGGAGGGGCCATGCCAACTGACAGCCTCCAATATCGACCACTTCTGATCTACATTGCCAAGCCCCGGCAGGGGCGTTCGGGCATTGCCGAGCCCCAGCAGGGGCGCTCGTGCTCTGCCGAGCCTCGCTAGGGGCGTTGACGTCCGTATACGATCCGCAGACGTACACTACAGCGTGCGCTCTGAAGCGCATTCCCTCTTATAAACGGAGGATTCAGGCATGAACCGCTTTGACAAGCTGATCGGCGACCCCATCGAGCGCGAGGCCGAGGTGCTGGCGCTGTGGAAGACCGAGCGGACGTTTGAGCGTTCGCTCGAGATCACACAGGACGGGGAGCCGTACGTGTTCTACGAGGGCCCCCCCACCGCCAACGGCAGCCCCCACTTCGGGCATCTCATGCCGCGGGTGTACAAAGATCTGTTCCCCCGCTACCACACCATGCGTGGCCGCTACGTGCTGCGCCGCGGCGGCTGGGACACCCACGGACTCCCGGTGGAGCTGGAGGTCGAGAAGGAGCTCGGGATCAACAGCAAGCCCGAGATCGAGGCACTCGGAGTGGAGACGTTCGTCGATCGATGCAAGCAGTCGGTGTGGCGCTACAAGGCCGAGTGGGAACGGATGATCGAGCGGATGGGCTTCTGGATCGACCTCGAAAGCGCCTACGTCACCTACACCGACGGCTACATCGAGTCTGTTTGGTGGGCGCTCAAAACGATCTTCGACCGTGGATTGCTCTACCGCGGTCACAAGACCCTTCCCTACTGTCCCCGTTGCGGAACGGGGCTGTCGTCGCACGAGGTCGCGCAGGGCTATCGGCACGTCGAAGACCCATCGATCACCGTTCGCATGCCGCTCGTCTCGGATGCCGACAGCGCCTACACGCGGGACGGCGCCGCACCGACCTCGCTGCTCACCTGGACGACGACGCCGTGGACACTCCCGGCAAACGTCGCGCTGGCTGTGTGTGCCGACGCCACCTACGTCGAGGTCGAGCAGAACGGGGAGCGGCTGATCCTCGCCAAGGATCTCGCCCGCATCGCCCTCGTCGGCGAAGCGACCGTGGTCCGCGAGTTCCCGGGAGAGGATCTCGTGGGGCTACGCTACGAGCCGCCGTACCGGCTGACCGACGCGGCCGCTGCCCATCGGGTGTACCCCGCGGAGTTCGTCAACATGGAGGACGGCACGGGTCTGGTGCACATCGCCTCGGCGTTCGGTGAGGATGACTACCGCCTCGGACAGGAGGTGGGGCTGCCGTTCGTACAGCCGGTGGATCTCCAGGGAGCGTTCACCGACGCGTTCCCGCTCTGCGCCGGCCGCTTCGTCAAGGACGCCGATCCGACGATCATCGAGGACCTTCAAGCCCGCGGTGTGCTGTATCGGACGCTCCCCTACGAACACGACTACCCGTTCTGCTGGCGGTGTGACACTCCCCTGCTCTACTACGCTGCCGACTCCTGGTACATCCGGACGACGGCGGTGCGCGACGCGATGATCGAGGGGAATCGGCGCATTCACTGGTACCCGTCCCACGTCGGAGAAGGGCGGATGGCGGGCTTTCTTTCGAGCCTCAAGGACTGGGCGCTGTCGCGTGACCGCTACTGGGGCACACCGCTCAACCTCTGGCTCTGCGACGGATGTGACGAAGTGGCGTCGATCGGCAGCCGCGAAGAGCTGGTGAGCCGGGCCGTTGATCCGGCCGCCGCCCAGGAGGTCGAGCTCCACCGCCCCTACATCGACCGCATCACGCTGCGGTGCCCTTCGTGTGGCGGGACGATGACGCGAGTCCCCTACGTCATCGACACGTGGTTCGACTCCGGCACGATGCACACGGCACAGTGGCACTACCCGTTCGAGAACGAGAAGCTGTTCGCCGCCAACTTCCCGGCAGACTTCATCTGCGAGGCCGCAGAGCAGACGCGCGGCTGGTTCTACACCATGCTTGCCACGAGCACCATCCTTCACGGGGAGATCCCCTACAGGAACTGTATCGGCACCGGCCTCGGCCTCGATGAGAACGGCGCGAAGATGAGCAAGAGCCGCGGCAACGTGGTCGATCCGTGGACGGTTCTCGACGCCTACGGCGCCGACTGCGTCCGCTGGTACCTCTACGCATCGAGCGCCCCGTGGACCTCGAAGCGCCTCGGCGAGGCCGACGTCAAGGAGCCGCTGTATCGGTTCCTCGACACGGTTCGCAACACCTACGACTTCTTCGCCCTCTACGCATCGATCGACGGATTCGCCCCCGAACGGCACGAAGACGCAAAGACGTCGGAGGTGGTCCTCGACCGGTGGATCCGTTCGCGCGCGGCAACCACGGCGCGTGGGGTCATCGACGGGCTCGATCGCTACGACGTGCTGGCGGCGACCGGGGAACTCGAGAGGTTCGTCGACGATTTGTCGAACTGGTACGTCCGCTCCTCGCGGAGGCGGTTCTGGCGCGGGGGCATGTCCCCTGAGAAGGCGGCCGCGTACGCCACGCTGTACGGCGTCCTCGTGGAGCTCACACAGATGCTCGCCCCGTTCGTCCCGTTCCTCGCGGACGCAGTCTATCGAGAGCTGCGACGCGACACGGATCCGAAGAGCGTCCATCTCTGCCGCTTCCCCGAGCCGGCGACAGAGCGCATCGATGAGACACTCGAGCGGCGAATGGCCGTTGCCCGGCAGCTTGCGGGCCTCGGCCGTCAGGCGCGCAGCCGCGCCGAGATCAGGGTGCGACAACCGCTGCCGCGGCTGCTCGTCGACGGACAGACGATCCCGGGCGACGCTGTCGACGGGCTGGAGGCGCTGGTCGAGGCGGAGCTGAACGTGGAGAAGCTGTGTGTCGTGCCGAGTCTGGAGCCGTTCCTTGCGCTCACCGCTTCGCCGCGCTTCGCGTCGCTTGGACCCCGCCTGGGCGCGCTCGCTCCGGCGGTTGCCGAGTGGATCCGTGGAGAGGAGCCAGAGGCGCTTCGGGAACGACTCGCCGCCGGGCCGGTTGAGATCGCACTGGGCGAGGACCGCGCCGAGATCCTGACAGAGGACGTCGCCTTCGAGCCAACGCTGCCGCAGGGCTGGATCCTTGTGGAGGAAGGCGGAGTCCGCGCCCTTCTCGACACGACGATGTCCGATGCACTGAGCCGGCAGGGGCTGCTCCGCGAGGTCGTCCACCGCATCCAGATCCTGCGCAAGGAGGCGGGGTTAGAGGTCGCCGATCGCATCGCTCTGCGGTACGCAGGCGACGCCGAACTCACAGCGGTTCTTGGCGAGAACCTTGAGACGGTGGCCGACGAGCTCCTCGCCGTCTCCATCGAGCCAAGCGATCCGGAGACGTCCGCGTTTCACCGGCCGCTCGAGATCGACGGCCGCACGATCACTGTCGGCGTCTCGCGAGCGGCCGGTGACAGCAACGACCAGAGGGCGGGGAGGGCAGCATGAGCGGCACGGCAGTACTCGGGATGCAGTGGGGCGACGAGGGGAAGGGGAAGTTCACTCACCTTCTCGCCGCGGACGCCGACGTTGTGGTGCGGTTCAACGGCGGCGCCAACGCCGGACACACGATCATCCACCAAGGCAGGCGGTTCGCCACCCATCTGCTGCCGTCCGGCGCGTTCTACCCAAAGGTCCGTTGCGTTCTCGCCGCGGGGATGGTCATCGATCTCGGAGTGCTCACCGAGGACCTCGCAGCGGTCCGCAACGCGCTCGGCGCAACGCCCGAGGTGGTCCTCAGCGAGAACGCACACCTCGTGTTGCCGCATCACGGCATCGTCGAGGCACTCGCGGGGAGCACGAAGAGACTGGGGACAACCGCTCGCGGGATCGGCCCCGCCTACCGGGACAAAGCAGCGCGCACCGGGGTTCGCGTGGGGGACCTTCGACATCCAGAGCTTCTCGAGGAGCGCATTGCCACTGCCATCAGCGAGGCACGCCGCGCGTTCCCCGACGCCGCGGAGCTGGCGGCGCTCGACGCCGCCGCGATCGCTAGGGACGAGCGCCGCCTGGCGGCTCCGTTCCTGGACGCCATAGGGGATGTCTCGGCGATGCTTGAGGCCTCGCTCCTGCGAGGGGAGCTCGTACTGTTCGAGGGGGCGCAAGGCGCGTTGCTCGACCTGGATTACGGGACGTACCCGTACGTCACCTCCTCGTGCACGACGCTCGCAGGCATCGGCACCGCCATCGGGCTTCCGATCGACGCGGTCGACGAGCGCATCGGGATCGCCAAGGCCTACGTCACCCGAGTCGGCGCCGGGCCGTTCCCCACGGAGATCCTCGACGGCAAAGACGCCGAACGGCTGCGCGGCCGTGGCGGCGAATACGGCACCACCACCGGGCGGCCGCGGCGCTGCGGCTGGCCCGATCTTGTCGCCCTGGCACACGCCGCGCGCCTCAACCGCCCAACGGGCATTGCGGTCACCAAGCTGGACGTCCTCTCGGGCGAGGACACCATCTACGTCTGCCGCGCCTACGAGATCGACGGCAAGGAGACCACCCGCTTCCCTCTCGATCCCGTGCTCCTCGAGCGCAGCCGGCCTGTGTACGAAGAAATCCCCGGCTGGCAAGAGGATCTGACGTCGCTGCGACGCGTGAGCGATCTACCGCAGGCCGCGCGTCGGCTGCTCGAGATGATGGCGGAAGCTGCGGACGCGCCCGTGCAATGGGCATCGGTTGGCCCGGCGGCTGAGGAAACCATCCAGACAGGCTTTTGACACGATCATCCGGGCCCCGTATAATCCGCCAGCCTCTCCACTCGAGAGGCGCTAGAGGACCCCATGCAACGAACATACCAAGCACGAAACGAAGAGGCAGGCAAGACGTGGGACCGCGCGTGGTACCTGGTCAACGCGGACGGCAAGCGACTCGGGCGGCTCGCCAGCGAGATCGCCGTGCTCCTTCAGGGCAAGCACAAGCCGGTCTACACGCCGCACGTTGACACCGGAGACTACGTCGTGGTCATCAACGCTGAGCGCATTGCGCTCACCGGCGCCAAGTGGGACCAGAAGATGTTCCAGCGACACAGCGGCTACATCGGCGGGCTCAAAGAGATGTCCTACCGCCGGCTCGTCGCGCGACGCCCCACCGTGCCGGTGCGGGAAGCGGTGCGCCGCATGCTGCCCAAGTCGATCCTCGGCCGCCGGATGCTGCGCAAACTCAAGGTATACGCCGGTCCGATCCACCCTCACACGGCACAGAACCCCCAAGAGATCGACCTCTAGCTCGCCTTCCGGCTTCGCGGACAGATGTCCGAAGCCGGCCAGACAAACCCCGGGCGCGGGTTCGACACCGTTCCTGTTCCGATCCCATCCACCGCCACTAGACTCTGCGACGCAACGAAGTCAGCCAATACGGATGGTGGGACAGTGATGCTTCGGAACCCGCTTCGCACGCGTCGAGTCGTTATCGGCTTGGTCGCCGTGATGGTGTGCGCAGTCCCTTGCGTCGCGCAACAGGGAAGGGTCGCGGTGTTTGTGCAAGCCGCGGCGCCCGTCCCGGCCGGGGATCTTGAACTCCTCAAAGCCTACGCAAGCCAGCAGTGCGCAGCAATCGCCGCGGCCAGGGTCAGCTCAACAGGAGAGGTCATGTACGCCCAGCGCGCGACCAGCACCTACGTCGGCAACAGCCTGTCGGTGGAAGGGTTGCAGCGCCTGGCGGCGACGCTCGGGGTCGAGTACGTCATCATCTTCCGCATCGTCCGCTGGGAGAATCGGATTGCGTTCCGACCCGAGCGCTCGTTGGTGATGCTCGGGGCGGGCTCTCTGCTGGGGGCCACATGGCAGATGCTTGCCACCCCCCTTGGACTGCTGCTCGGCCTAGAAAAGGAGGCAACCGTCGGCGTGTTTGCCACGGTACTCACGGCGTCTGGGGGAACGCGCTTCACAACGTCGGTCACCATGACCGACCGTCCCCTGCTGTCGCTTCTGACGGCGGATCCGGTGGAGGCGGCCAAACGAGCGATTCAAGCCGCCACCTACCAGCTCGCCATCGCGCTTTGAGACGGGGGTAGCGTGGGAAATGCGATCGTAATCGGTGTTACAGACGATGACGCAGGTTTCTGGTAGAGTAGCGCCAAGGACTCCATATGCCTTTTGTCGCTTGTGAATGGACGAACCAAACAAAGGAGGTAGCAATGAAGGTGCGTAGGGTCAGTACCCATGGCCTTCTCCTACTCTTGGCACTGACCGGGTTCCTCCTTGCGGTCGACGGATACGCCCAGCAGGAGGGCTTCTATCAGGTCAGCCAGGGGGAAACGCGGGTGCAAGTCACTCCGCTGGAAAGCCCCTCCAGTGCCGCCGAGTTCTACAATTACACTGCCAGTGTCGCCAACACAGGCTTTGAGGAAGCAGACGGAGCCGTTCTGTTCCTGTATCGCGATTCGACCACAGGGCAGATCTCCCTTTTCGTGCTTCTGAGTGGACCCGGGGGGGGAGCGGGGACAACGTCGATCACGCTGTCGGGAGTCCCCGCAGCCGCAGGTTGGGAAGTACAGGATGACACGTTTGACTTCCGCGACGCGTGGGAGTTGACGCCCCCATCGGGAACCGCGTCGCTGGGGTGGAACGAGACGTTCTCCGATGGGTTCGTCCTTGGGCCGTTGGGCGAGGCGTTTGATGTCACGCTGTTCCCGCAGTTCTCGTCCAACATCCGAACGGTGAAGCTGCTGCACGGCAGCCGCACCTCGCCGACCACCACGTTCCTCAACCTGATCGATCCGATCATTTTCTCCGCAGCCGCCAACATGCCACCCACGGCGACGATCAGCGCTTCCCCGATCGAGCCAAGGGTCGAAGAATCGGTGACGCTCGACGCCAGCGGGTCGTTCGATCCCGACGGATCGATCGTCACCTACGAGTGGGACTTCAACGGCGACGGCATCTACGATCAGACGACCGGAGATCCGATCACCAGCTTCACCTACGACACGAGCGGTCTGAAGACCGTGTCGGTCCGGGTGACCGACGCCGAGGGCGCGAGCGAGCGAGCGAGTTTCTCGCTGTTCGTCTCGGAGCTGGCGGTGACCGTCACCCGCACCATCTCGACGATGACTGCCCTGCCCGGCTCCACCTTCCTCGTGGTCGTCCGCATCGAGCCGGAGATGGATCTGGCCGGCGTGGGACTGGAGGAAGAGCTGCCGGTCGGATGGCAGGTGAAGCCTCTTGAGAACGCCGGCGCCGCATTCAAGCGCGCCGCCGTGCAGTGGGTGTTCATCGAGGAGATCAAGGGCGGGACCACAAAGGTCATCAGCTACGAGGTCACTGTGCCTCCACCGGAACAGCTGATCTCAACGACTCTGCCGGTGTGCTTCGACATCACGGGGATCCTGCAGTCGCGGACCCCGGCGTTCGAGATGCTCGTCGACGGCGACAATACGGTGGAGGTCAACGACAGACTCAGTATCCCAACAGCCATTGCCCACCTGGTGCCGCGTGCATCGATCGACCTTGAGGACAGGATTGACCTTAGAATGTCGCAGAGGATCGACCCGGGGCAGCTCGACCGAGCGATCGAGATGTGGCAGAACGACGAGCCGGTGCCGTGGACACAGGGCGAAACCATCGACCTGTTCACAATGAAGCGGCTGTCCGCCTACGCCGTCACCTGTTGGCCGGTCGATCTGCCGCTGCCTCAGGTTCCGGATACGACGATCCACGCGCTTCGTACGATCGCAACGCCGGTACCGTGCAACAACGTCCTGCTCAACTACTACGGCAAGGACGGTCGCCCGGCCGGCAACACCTTCACGGTGAAGGTCGAGATCTGGGCCGACGAGGACCTTTACGGCGTAGGACTGGCCGAGGATCTTCCCGCCGGCTGGCGCGTCATCCCGGTCCAGAACGATGGCTTCTACTTCAAGCGCTCGACCACCGAGTGGGTGTATCCGAACAAGCTCGCCGCCGGCGACTGCAAGGTGATCATCTACCAAGTCGAGGTCCCGCAGACCGAAGACATCGAGATGCCGTCGAGCGACCCCTGCTACATCAGCAGCAGCGATCTGTACGGCGAGGTCGACTCGGCGCTGCCGTGCCAGGATGTCGTGGTTGAAGGCGATAACGCGGTGTACATCAGCGATTGCCTGATGGTGCTCGTCGCCATCTCGCGTTGGGACGTCGAGCACGACACGATCGACATCACCCTGTCCGACATGATCTCGTTCCAGCAGGTCCAGCGGGCGATCGCCTTCTGGCTCGAGGACGAGATCGTCCCGCGGACGTGCGGCGGCGTGGTGGACTACGAGACGCTCAAGACGATCGTCGCCTACTGGCTCACGGGCACAAACATCTGTGACCCGCTGCCGGCGTCGGTGATCGATGAGTGCGACGTCCAGCCGGAGCCGTGCGAGCCGTCACCGGGCGACTGCGGTGGATGAACCGCCGCGTCTTCTCACCCGGCAACCGATTGAGGGAACGGAAGGGGTGGTGACCATGACGAGGAACCTACGAGCGGCGAGGGGACATCCCCTCGCCGTCCTTCTTGCAGCGATGCTGCTTTTTGCAACGATCGTCGGTGCCGTGGCGGCGCCCGTCCTCCGGGTCGAGCAGATTCTCGATCCCCGCGAGGTGTTCGTCGCCGGCTCCGAGGCGTCCCCCGAGGTCGCCACGATTCAGCTGTTCATCGAGGGCGTCCCCCTGTCCGAGGACGTGCCGATCGACTGTGTACTCGTGATCGACGTATCGGCAACGGCGACAGGAGCCCTGGATGACGCGGCCGCTCTGGCGCTCGACCTTCTGCCGCTGTTCGGCGAAGGGGATCGTCTCGCCGTTGTGTCCTTCTCCGATCGCGCGTGGCTGGAGATCGGCCTCACAGAGGACCGCTCCGGCATCATCCGGGCGGTCGCCGATCTGGAAAGCGGCGGGAAGTCGGCGCTCGGCGAAGGGCTGCGCGTCGCTCGCCAGGAGCTGCTCGATTGGGGGCGGGACGACGCCCGCTTGGTGGAGATCATCTTGAGCGACGGGCAGAGCAACGTCGGTCGAACCCCGGAGGTGGAGGGCGAGGTCGCCGCGGAGGCGGGCATCGTTCTCATCCCGATCGGGGTCGGCACGCTCATCAACCGCAGCCTGCTGGAGTCGCTCGCCAACCAGACCGAGGGCCTGTTTGTGCCGCGACGGGCGGACGACACCGTCTCCAAGGTCGGCCAAGCACTCGACTTCTCACCCGGGGCAACGTGGGTGAGGGTCGAAAAGACGCTGCCGCCGGAGCTTGACATCATCGAGGCAACGCCGGAGCCGCTGTCGATCGCGCCCGCGGAGTCCGGCACAACGCTCGTGTGGGAGTTCGAACTCGCGCCGATGTGGCGAGCAGAGATCGATGTCTCCTCGTCCGAGGAGGGGGAGTGGGACACCGACGTCGATTCGCGCGTCATCGTCACCGACGCGCGCGATCGCCGATCGACGTTCACCATCCCGCCGCGGCGCATCGTTGTCAGTGAGCCGCTGCCTCCCATGGCGTTCTTCTACGTCGACCCGACCTCACCGCAGGTCGGTGTCGAGGCGAGGCTCGATGCAACGGGCTCGGTCGTCTATCAAGACAGCCAGCTCGAGCGGTTCGAGTGGGATCTCGACGGAGACGGCGTGACCGATCTCACCACAGAGGACGCCGTGGTGTACCACGAGTTCGATGCAGAGGGCGAGATGACCGTGGGATTGGTCGTCGTCGATGATGACGGGCGCACCGGAAGCTACGAGCGCGACGTCGAGGTGCTCGCGAGCGTTACGGCCACGCGCACCATCGAAACCTGCCTCCCGGACGACGCCACCATCGAAGGAGCGCGGGTGAACGTCCTCATCGAGCTCACGATCAACACCGAGATGCACGGACTCACGCTACACGAGGAGTACCCTGCCGGTTGGACGGTCGAACTCGGAGACAGCGGCCATGCGACAGCGCGTCGAGACGACGCGAACGCCGCCATCGACTGGCTGTTCCTCGAGACCCTGGCCCCCGGGGAGTACCGCACCATCGCCTACACCCTTGTGGCTCCGACAGGAGACTTCCCCAGTGTGGAAGAGGGTCAGGCGGGAGCAAGGGACCAGGTCACCATCACCGGCGTTCTGGCAAGCTCCCTGCCACGGCTGTCCAAGCCTCTCGGAGGCGAGGACAAGATCGTTCGTCTTCAGTACTTGCCGGTTCCTGTAGCCATCTCCCGCTGGGACACGGCGGCAGGCGCGGTGGACGTGTGTCTCCCGGACGAGATCTCGTTCGATCAGATTCAGTACGCGGTGTCCATGTGGGTATCAGGCGACATCGTGCTCAACACCAACCAGGTGATCGATCTGGCGATGATCCGCGATCTGATCGCCTTCTGGTTGACCGACAGCTCCGTCTTCGAACCGCTCCCCGAGTAGGGGGGCGGTTCGACGCGGGCGGAGCATCCGCTACTAAGGTCATAAGGAGGGGGAGTGACCAAGAAGCGACTACGTATCATCGCCGTGGGGGTGGTTGTTGCAACGGCGTTCGCGCTACAGGGGCTGGGGTCGACGATCGACTTCGAGCCCTCGACGTACAACCCCATGCCCGGAGAGTCCGTACGCTTCGCAGTGTGCGAGGCGTGTCTCGGAGAATCGAGCTACCTGTTCGAGTGGGACCTCGACGGCGACGGGCGTTTCGAGAAGACCTCGAGCGACACGATGGTGTCCGTCAACTTCGCCGCCGCGGGCTACGTTGAAGTGACCCTGCGCGCCGCCGGCGACCGCGGACATCGTTCGCTCTGCACCAAGGCGCTTATCATCGGCGACGTTCCGTTTCTCGCCCGCCGAGAGCTGCTCGTCGAGAGCGGCAGCCTGTTCGTGGTGGTGACCATCCAGGTCTACCAGACCGTCCGTGGCCTCGGCCTGCTCGAAGAGATCCCCGCCGGCTGGCAGATCGAGATCGTCGATCCGGGGGGAGCGATCGTGAACCGCTCCGGCAACACCCAGCAAGCGCTGTGGGCATCGGAGACCGTACCCGGAGAGCTTCTGACGTTCTCCTATCGCCTCTACCGCAGCAGCGGTTGGGAGGAGGCGCGCTTCGGGGGAACCGTCAGCGGCTTCCTGACATCGCAGAGCTACGCCGCTGTACCGGTCTGTGGGGAGATCAGCGAGCCACAGCTCTAGGCTCGCGATCTCCGTTGTCTTCCGGATCCTCACGGGGCGCCGCGCGCGGCGCCCCTGTCTTCTCTCTCGCCCTGTCGGCGGCGCACCTCAGCCGCGCCGCCCGGCGTCGCCGACGCTTCGGATCCCAAGCACGCGTCGCGCCACCGCAAGAAGGCAGGCCACTGCGAGCAAGGCAGCGGCGGAGAGTCCCAACACCCCCCAGAACCCCAGCGGCGAGCTGCGCGTCGAGGCAGCGGCGATCACGCCGATGCTGACAGCCGACAGCACGAGAAGGACGAGCGCCCTTCGACCCGCAAACCACATCCTGCATCGACGATCTCCCATGCCGCGCACAAGCTCTGCCGCCGCCGCCAGATCCCACGCCGCCAGCCCGACACAGATCACGCCCACGCACACAGGAAGCGGGGCTCCTCCGTAGACGGCGCCGGTCACCAGTGCGACAAGAAGCACGGCACGCCGCACGCGCCGCCGCGAGCCCCCCGCCACTTCCCCCAGCGCCCACAGCAGTGGGAGCAGGCACACCGCCGCTGCAACGTGGTGGGCGCCGGAGACAGCGGCGATCCCTCCGATCGTTCCGGAAGCGGCGGCAAACAGCAGGGCGGCGACCCCTCTCATGGCGATCGCCCTCCGCGAAGCAGCATCGCTACCGGGAACACCGCCTCGCCGACCGGCCGCGAGACGTCCCAATCGATGACCACCACGCCCAGCCCCGCCAGCGTCCGCAGCAGAAGGCGCCGTCGAAGCGCCAGCAGCCGTTTCCCCAGCTCCAGCGCTTCGGAGCGTCGCACGCGCGCCGCGCACTGCGCCACCTCGACGTTCAGTGCGGACGGCGACAGGACGATCACGTGATACCCCCGTGCCCGCAGGCGTCCCAAGATGCGGACGTCGTCGGTGCCCGCCAGCGGGCTGACGAACACGAGTTGTGAGCGGGAGGGGAACAGCCGCGCCGGGATGTCGCGCAGGTCGGCGAACGCCGGCTTGTCCCTGGGCTCCGCACGGGCGAGGGCGTTCAGGACGCGCTGCTTCTGCGCGCGTCCGAACCCCGGATACGTCCAATCGAGCACGTCCCCGTAGACGAGCAACCCGACGTTGTTCCCACGGTCGAGGAAGTGGCCCGCCATGGTCGCCGCCCCGCGAACGGAGGACTCGAACAGCGGCACGGCAGCGCCCGCCCCGTACGCCGCGTCTCTAGCATCGAGGATGACGTTGACATCGGCGATCCGTTCCTGCTCGAACTCGTTGACCACAAGCTCTCCACCCTTTGCGTAGGCCCTCCAGTTGATGCGCCGCACATCGTCGCCCGCCTCGTAGCCGCGACATCCGAAGAACTCCAAGCCCGGGCCACCGACCCGGGCTTTGACGATCCCTGAGTAGACCCTGGTTCGCCGCGGACGGATCTCCAGGGAGGCGATCGGCTGCGGACGCGGCACAACGAGCAACCTCGTCTCGTGGGCGACGTCCACCGTCTCACAGAAGGTGGGTATGAGCCCCACGCGCAGGATCGAGACGCCGGGGAACACGTGCTCGCCGCGCTCTAGGGTCAGGCGATACGTCACCTCGAGCGCATCGCCCGCCCTCACCAAGCCCAGCGCCGCGACGCGTCCATCCACCTCTCCCGCGCTCCGTGGAAGCCCCTCGCGACACCCGAGCAAGATCCTGCGGCGTCCGCCACCGGAGGGACTGACGACAAGGGAGACGGAGACCTCGCGCCCCTCCTCGATCCGCAGCGCGCTCGGCGTTCTCACGACGCGTAGCGGCCGGCGCACAACGGTGGCCTCTCCGATCAGCCACGCCGCCCCGTAGAGAAGCAGTGGAACTGCGCAGGCGAGCGCCTTCCCATCCCGCAGGAAGATCCCGACGGCAACCAGCACCACACCCACCACCGCCGGAACCGGCAGCCGCCTTGCCGTGGCCACGTTTCAGTCCGTCCTCGGCACCGGGATCGTACGAAGGATCCCCTCGAGGACGTCCGCCGGCGTGATCCGCTTCGACCAGAGGTCGGGGCTCAGAATCAAGCGATGGGCGAGGGCGGCTTGCGCGAACTCCTTCACGTCGTCGGGCAACACGAAGTCTCGGCCGGCAAGCGCGGCGTTCGCCCGCGCCAACTTGAGCAAGGCCAGCGATCCACGGGGACTCGCCCCTACATAGACGTTGGGGTCCGTCCGCGTCTTGGCGACGATCGCCACGATGTACGCCTCGATGTCGGGATCTACGACGACCTCTTCGAGCGCCGCACGCATCGACAGAAGCTCGTCACTGCTCGATCTCGCCTGAAGCGACACCTCGTCGATACGCCGCGCTCGGCGGCGACGGAGGATCTCCGCCTCGCCGGACTCGTCGGGGTAGCCCACGGACAGGCGCATCATGAAGCGGTCCAGCTGCGCCTCGGGCAGGGGAAACGTGCCCTCGTACTCGATGGGGTTCTGCGTGGCAATCACGACAAACGGCGAGGCAAGTGGATGCGTGTCACCGCCGATCGTGACCTGAAACTCCTGCATCGCCTCGAGCAGCGCCGACTGGGTCTTCGGCGTCGCACGGTTGATCTCGTCGGCCAGCAGGATGTTGGTGAAGATCGGACCTCGCGAGAGATGGAACGTCGCCGACTCCTGATCGAACACCTGGGATCCGGTGATATCGGCGGGGAGCAGGTCGGGAGTGAACTGGATCCGCTTGAACCCGATCCCCAACGCCTGTGCGAAGCTCCGGGCAATGAGCGTCTTCCCCAGTCCGGGGACATCCTCGAACAGGATGTGCCCCCCGGAGAGCACCCCGACCATGACGCGACGCAGCACGTCTTCCTTGCCGACGATCGCCTTTGACACCTCCTCGAGGATGCCAGAAGCCGCCTCTTTCACCTCGTTCACGTTCATCCGCGCGTCCCTCCTTCGGCCCATCCCTCAAGCGCTTCCATCGCCTCTCGGAAGGCCGCTTCGATCTCTCTCGACGAGGCGCCGCGAAGCGACGACCTCTCTTCGTCGACCACGCGTCCGATCCTCTCGGGGAGCGGTCCCATGTTCTCGAGCGCACGTTGCCTCGCCGCGTCGAGCGACAGCCCGTGATCCCGCGCGAGAAGAAGCGATGCCAGCTGCCCGATCTCCCGAGACACGTGCCGTCGTGCCGAGACACGATGCAGACGGCTGAAGCTTCTCACCACGCGCTCAAGTTCGGTGGGATCGTCTCGCCGGCGGCGGCGGCCGTGACGTCGCCGCGTCAAGCCGAGCACCGGAGAGAGCGCCCTTGCGACAACCAACAGGCAGATCGAGACGACAACGACCCACACCGTGATCTCGGGCAACCGCTCGACGTAGCGTCGCAGCACCCCGAACTCCCGGAGCATCGGATCGATGAGCGCGGTCCGGATCCCCTCAGCGGCAAACCGCCACAGGATCACACTCAGGGCCGCCACAACGGCCACGGAGACCGCACCAGCGATCCACCACGCCCGCCTGCGCCTCATGGCAGCGCCCCCCGTGCGTAGTGGTCGCGGATGGCGTCGAGGCAGCCGATCGCCTCCTCGGCGAGAGCCGCGCCCCGCCGACCGCCGTAGCGAACGACCTCGAAGATGCGCGTCAGCCGATCGGCGTGCTCGCTTCGCATCCCCTTCCCCTGCAGACGCTCGCAGAACTCCCGCGCCGTCATGTGGTCCTCGAACGCGATCTGCTCCTCAGCCGAAACAAGTTCGCCCATCTCTCGGTAGCACTCGACCACCACGCGCCCGAGAGGATCTCCGGCCCGCAGACGCGCTGCCGCCGCCCGTGCGGTCTCCGCGATCTCCTCGAGCACGTTCTCCTGCTCCGCGGGGGTGAACCGCCGACGAAGCCGCCTCACCAACCAGGCGCCGCCTCCCGTGGCAACGGCGGCAATGCACACAACGACCGCGATGACCGCAGCGTCCGGAGCGGACGGCGGTTCGCTTGCCTCAGAGCTGATCGCCGGAGCCGACGTCCCGCCGTCCCCCGAGGAAGGATCCGGCACGTCAAGCCGATTGAGCAGGAGCACCGCGAACAGGACCATCGCCACGAACGTCACCGCAAGCACCACAACGCGCTGGAAGAACTCGCGGCGGAAGCGCGCTGAGAACAAGGTGCCGAAGACCATCACTACGATGGCGCCGATGGTGAGGATCCTCACCACCACGCTGATGGCGTTGGCTGCCGGCGACTCGGTCTCCGGCAGCTCTCCAGGAACCGGCTCCCCCTCCGGCGAAGCGACGTCTGGAAGCGGGTCGCCTGGCTCGAGTTCCAGGCCCGCGAGCGATCCGATGAGCACCGCCAGAAGCCCCAGCAGGGCGGCGAACAGGACCACATACAGGGCGATCAGCCAGGAACGCCGCACGTTAGCTCTCCTTGTGCTCCAGTCCCAGCTCCCCCAGCTGCCGAGCATCGATCGGCATCGGGGCTCCCGTAAGCGGACAGATCCCTCCGGTGGTTTTCGGGAACGCGATCACGTCCCGAAGCGAGGTCCCGCCGGCCATCAACATGACGAGTCGGTCCAGTCCGAGGGCAAACCCTCCGTGAGGCGGCGCCCCGTACTCAAGCGCCTGCAGGAAGAAGCCGAACCGCTCCCCCGCCTCCTGCTCGTCGATGCCGAGGACCCGAAACACCCGCTCCTGCACGTCCCGTCGATGGATTCGCAGGCTACCGCTGCCAAGCTCCATCCCGTTCAACACGAGGTCATAGGCGTTGGAGCTCACGGTGAGCGGCTCCGTCTCGAGGCGATCGAGGTGCCAGTCGACCGGCGCGGTGAACGGGTGGTGCGCGCTCGCCACTCGGCCGGTCTCATCGCGATCGAACAGCGGGAAGTCCGTCACCCAGCAGAACCTGTAGCCCTCCGGGGCGAGCCCCTCGCGACGGATGATCGCCCGTCGCAGCTCACCCAGGGGAGGCGCCGCGTCGCGATCCGCAATCAGGAGGATGAGGTCCCCTGCCGCCGCACCGACTTGCCGGGTGATCTGCGCGAGAATCTCCTGCGGTAGGTGTTTCACAAGGGGCGAGGAGATCTCCTCGGCCACCTTGATCCACAGTAGACCGCCGGCTCCCGCGTCCACGGCGACCTCCTCCAGCCCCTTGATCTCGCTCCGGGAATACCCCGCACAGCCCGCGGCGACGATCGCCGCCACAGTGCCGCCGGCTGCAAGAGCGCCGTCGAACAGCCGGAAGCCGCTGCCCTGCACGAGAGGGCCGACGTCCACGATCTCCATCCCGCAGCCGATGTCCGGCTTGTCGCTCCCGAACCGCGCCATCGTCTCGGCGTGGGTCATCCGGGGGAACGGCAGCGGAAGCTCGATCTCAAGGGCATCGCGAAACGCACGGGCGACCACCGCCTCAAGGGTTCCCAGCACCTCGTCAATCCCGTTGGGAAACGCGATCTCCAGGTCAAGCTGTGTGAACTCCGGCTGACGATCGGCCCGCAGGTCCTCATCGCGAAAGCACTTGACCAGCTGGAAGTATCGGTCTACGCCGCCGATCATGAACAGCTGCTTGAACAGCTGCGGCGACTGGGGGAGCGCGTAGAACGAGCCCGGCGAAACGCGGCTCGGCACAAGGTAGTCGCGGGCCCCTTCGGGGGTCGACTTGGTGAGCATCGGGGTCTCGATCTCAAGGAACCCGCGCCGCGACAGCTCGTCGCGCATCCCCTGAAACACGACGTGGCGCGTCCGTAGCCCCCGCTGCATGCTCGCGCGGCGGAGATCGACGTAGCGGAACCGAAGCCGCGTCTCCTCAGTGGTGTCCTCGCCTGTCCCCTCGATCAGGAACGGCGGGGTGAGCGAGCGGTTGATGAGCTCGAGTTCGTCGACGCGGACCTCGATGCCACCCGTCGCCATGTCGGGGTTGACGTTCTCGGAGGCGCGCGGCCTCACCTCGCCGCGCACGGTGATGACGTCCTCGCGGTTGAGGGAGTGCGCGGCCGCGAGCCGCGCATCGTCGCCGTCGAGCACCAACTGCACGATCCCTGAGGCGTCGCGCAGATCGACAAAGGCGAGCGACCCCAGATCCCTCCGACGCTGCACCCACCCCGCAAGGCGAACCGATCGCCCGAGATGGGCCGCCGTCAACCGTCCGCAGTAGGCGTCCCGATACATGCGTGTCCTCCTCCAAGATGCAAGATGTGAAGGGGATTATAGGAGCCTCCCCGGCCGCCGCAATCCCGAGGCACGGCGATCCGACAGGCACACCGTGCCCCTAGGCGTCCCCCGCGCGTCCTCCCTTGAACAGCCGTGAACCGCCCGGCGGCTCCTGCTGCCAGTCGGTGAAGTCCCCTTCGCGGCTGTCGCGGCGGATGCGCAGCACCGCGGCGTTGAGCTTGGCGGACAGGTTGTCGAGGAAGTAGAGGGCAATCGACTCCAAGGTCATCGGTCGCCGCGCCGCGCCGTACTCCGGTTCACCGTGGTGGGAGATGATGATGTGCTCGAGGATCCGTTGGGTCCGCTCGTCCAGCGTGTCGATCCCTTCCGCCGTCTCGCGCACGAGATCGCGCCCGAGGAGCAGATGGCCGGCGAGCTGCCCTTCCAGGGTGAACCGTGGCGACACGGGGTTCTCCATCTCGCACAGCTTCCCTACATCGTGGAGGATCGCGCCGGCAAGCATCAGATCTCGATCCAGTGCGTCGTTCGCTCCCGCGACCCACAGCGCCGCCTTCGCCACCTCGAGCGTGTGCTCAAGAAGCCCCCCGACGTAGGCGTGATGGTGGAACAGCGCCGCCGGGAACGTCTTCCACTCCTCGGTGCGCTCCAACAGAAGCGTCAGCGTCAGCCGCCGGAGCGGCTCGCTCGAGATCGACTCCGCAATCTCGACCAGCTCCCGCCACATTGCCTCCACGTCGCACTCCGTGGTCGGAACGAGCAGCGCCAGATCGAACCCGGGAACCGCTCCGGCCTCGGCCTGGTGGAGGTCGAGGCGCCGGATCGAGCGAACGATCACCTGTAGGGCGTTGCGATACGTCTCAGTGCGCCCCTCCACATAAACGAAGTCGCCTTCGGCAAACGCCGAGGCGAAGCGCTGGGTCGCCTCGGCCCACGCGCGTGCCGGCACCGATCCCGATCGATCGGCAAGGATCAGCTCGAGGTAGGGCTCGCCGGTGCGCGTCGACCGCTGCGTCTTGCGGCGCACAAGGAAGCACTGGGTGACCGACTGGCCTTCGCGCAGATCGCTCACCGGGATGTGCGTCAGCGGATAGGGTAGCCCGTCCCCCAGACGCTGCGCCGTGTGTCCTTCGGCCACATCTTCCCCTTTCCCCGCCCACACGCGTAGCGCTATTGAGTGTAGGAAATGCGGATCAGATATCAACTCCTGGCAGGGTACGACCCCCCGTTGGCAAGCCGCGACCTCCGCGGGATACGATGTGTGTCACCCCAAAGAGCGAGGAGCAACATGACCGACATGACCGTAGAGAAAGCCCTACAGGAGGCGATGGCGGTCGAGCGCAACGGGTTCGACTTCTACACGGCCGCCGCGGAGCGGGTCGAGGATCCCGCGGCACGAGCGGCGTTCACCGCGCTCGCGGAGGACGAACGGCAGCACTTCGAGGCACTCCAGGCACGGTATCGCCGGCTTCTGGAGGGAGAAGCGATCGCGTGGGGTGAGAAGGTTCCACGGAGCTCACAGGTCATCGAGACGATCTTCTCACCGTCGTTTCGCGAGCGGCTCGCCGGCCGCCACTTCGAGATGTCTGCCCTAGGCATCGGCGTCCTGCTCGAAAGGGAGTCGATCGCCTTCTACAAGAGACAGGCCGAGAGCGCGGCCACCCCAGAGGAGCGCGCGTTCTTCGAAGATCTCGTTACGTGGGAGAACGAACACTACCGGGCGCTTCTCGCCGCGCAGCAGGAGCTTCGCGCCGACGACTGGAACGCCAATCGGTTCGCGCCGCTGCTCTAGCCCCACGTTCTCCCGCCGCCAGTACCACCTAGGGCAGCGCAAGAAGCGGGAAGTTGTCCTGGTCCCCCTGACTGCGGATGACGTACGGCGCGTCGCCGATCCCGTTCTCGTCGGCGTCGATCCCGCGGTAGTCGAACCAGTAGTTGCCGACTCCGTCGCAATCCCAGCTGTTGGCTGTGACGCTGTGCGCGTTGTGGATGTTGTCGACGAACGTGTTGCGGTAGATGGTGTTCGCCTCCGAGCCAAGATCCAGGTACACGCCCATGTGGTTGTCGGAGATGCTGTTACCGGTGACCGCGTTCTCGTGGGACGCATCGAGCCAGATCGCGGTGTCGTTGCGCGAAAGCGTGCACTCCTCGATACGGTTCTCCCGCGAGAAGTACAGGTGGACGCCGTCGGTGTTGCTCTCGAGCGCACAGCGCAGGATGCGGTTGTCCGACGAGAAGTTCAGCGTCACCCCAATCCAGTTGCCCACAAGACGGCAGTCCTGGATGACGCCGTTGCGAACGTAGCTCAGGAAGATCGCGGCCTTCGACGCGCCGCTCACGGTCAGGTCGCGGATGACGAAGTAGCGCGTTGTTCGCTCAATGCGGATGCCGTAGTCCGAGTAGCCGGCATCGATCGTCCCCCCCTCGATCACGTACGGATCGCTGGCGATCCCCGACCCACTCACGACACCGTTCTCGGCGGTAAACTCGTAGTCGCTCGTGATAACGATGGGGGCGCGAACCTCGGGACCGCACTCCTCGCCCACTGCCCCGAGCGCAAGAAGCGCGAGCGACGCCACCGTACAGCCAACCAGCACACCCGTCCTCATGCTCCATCACCCCTTTGACGGATCAGTCTACAGACTCATCCTGAATGATACCAGGCCACACGGGGCCAAGGAAAGCCCATGCTGCCCGGGCACCGCTCCTAGTAGCGTCGCCGGCGGATCATCTCCCACAGGACAACCGGAACGCCGCGTCGGCGGAAGGCGAACACGAGCACCAATCCGGCGAGGAACCCTCCGATGTGCGCGAACCACGCCACCCCGCTTGTCGCGGAGATCGACCCCGCGCCGCTCACCACCTGGAAGATGAACCACAGCCCCAAGAGGAACACGGCGGGGATCGCCGCCAGCCGCACGAAGAAGAAGATCGGGATCAGCGTCAGGACACGGGAGTGGGGAAACAGCATGAAGTAGGCGGCGAGAACCCCGGCGATCGCCCCCGATGCGCCGATCAGCGGCACCCCGCTTCCCGGACCGATGGCGATCTGGGAAAACGCGGCGACACCCCCGCAGACAAGATAGAAGACGAGGAACCGTACGTGCCCCATGGCGTCCTCCACGTTGTCGCCGAAGATCCAGAGATACAGCATGTTGCCCAGCAGGTGGAGCACGCCGCCGTGAAGAAACATCGAGGCGAACAGCGTAATCCAGAGGGGGATCGGGATGGTCGGCGGGAGGTCGACGCCGCCGAGGAACTCCCCCGGCACAAGCCCGTAGGAGAACACGAACAGGTCCCGCTCCGCGATCCGGATCCATCCCTGGGTCGCCGGATCGTCGGCGAAGCTAAGGCCGGCGTCCGCCCACGCCGAAACGTCCAGAATCTGGGTGGTGTTTGCGCTTCGCGTGAGCTGGAACGAGAACATCAGGAGGTTCAGGATGACCAGCGCCACCGTCACCGCGGGGAACGTCCGGCTCTTCCGATAGTCGCGCAGCGGGATCATGCCTTCATGGTACCATCGCGCCAAGACCGTTGCCAAGGGTTGATCGGCGTTTGCCCCCTGCTACAATGGTGACACGCTTGATCACACACGGAGGTCCCATGGAGCTACTGAAGCGGCTGAGCGAGGCCCCGGGCGTTCCCGGGTACGAGTCGGAAGTACGGCGGATCGTCGCCGAGGCGCTGGGGAAACTCGTCGACGATGTCAAGACCGACTCCCTGGGGAACCTCATCGCGCACAAGGCGGGACCCGGACCCCGTGTCCTGGTTGCCGCGCACATGGACGAGATCGGCTTCCTGGTGCGCTTCGTCGACACCAAGACCGGATTCCTGCGCATCGAGCCGCTCGGGGGGTTTGATCCGCGCACGCTGATTGCACAGCGCGTCGTTGTGCACACACAGGATGCGAAGCTGCCCGGCTGCATCGGCAGCAAGCCGATTCACATCCTGACCGAGGACGAGCGGAAGAAGCCTCTCCTGCTCAAGGACCTGTTCGTCGACGTAGGGCTGCCGGCGGAGTCCGTTGCCGAGCGCGTCCAGGTGGGAGATATGGTGACCCTTCAGCAGGCGTTCACCACGTTCGGCGAGGTCGTGAGCGGCAAGGCCCTCGACGATCGTGCGGGCCTGTACGCGATGATCGAGGCGGTGCGCCGCGTCTCGGAACTCGACTGCGATCTCACCCTGGTCGGGACCACCCAGGAAGAGGTCGGCCTGCGCGGCGCGCACGTCGCCGGGTACGCCGGCCGGCCCGATATCGCCGTTGCCCTTGATGTCACTGTGGCCGTTGACCTACCCCAAGTCCAGGAGCACGAGCACGTCACCCGCCTCGGCGGCGGGGTGGCGATCAAGCTCAAGGACTCGGCGTCGATCTCCCATCCGGCGCTGGTCCGCGCCATGAGAGAGCTCGCCGACGAGCGCGACATCCCGTTCCAGATGGAGATCCTCCCGCGCGGTGGCACCGACGCCGGCGCGCTGCAGCTGGCACAAGAAGGGGCCGCGGTCATCACCCTGTCATTGCCGGTGCGCTACGTCCACTCCGTTGTGGAGACGGCGCACACACGGGATCTGGAGGCGTGGATCGCGCTCCTTGCCGCGTTCCTCGAGACGGCCGGAAGCGTCGAGCTCGCGCGATAGGCACCATGAAGACCCTGCTTTCGGGCTTCGACTGCGTCGCAACCATGGACGGCGACCGACGCGAGATCCGCGGCGGCTCGGTTCTCGTGGAGGGGAATCGGATCGTCGCCGTGGGCGCCGACAGCACGTCCTGGCCGCCAGCCGACCGGGTGATCGACGGCCGCGACAAGATCCTTCTGCCGGGGATGGTGAACACCCATCACCACTTCTACCAGACGCTGTTTCGAAACGTCCCCGGCGCCGCCGACAAGGAGCTGTTCGACTGGCTCGTGTTCCTCTACGATCGGTGGCAGCGGATCGATCCGGAGGCGGTGCGGGTGAGTGCCGCGGTGGCGTGCAGCGAACTGCTGCTCTCCGGGGCGACGACCACCTCGGACCACTTCTACCTCATCCCCAGGGACCACCCTTCGATCTTCGACGCGGAGATCGACGGCGCGACGCGAACGGGCATCCGGTTTCACCCCTGTCGCGGATCCATGTCGCTGTCCAAGAAGGACGGTGGCCTTCCGCCCGACGGCGTCGTTCAGGACGAGTCGACGATCCTCACCGACTGCCAGCGCGCGATCGAGCGGTATCACGACCCGTCGCCCGGCTCCATGCTGCGGATCGCTCTCGCGCCCTGCTCGCCGTTCTCTGTCACCCAGGAGCTCATGCGGGAGACCGTGAAGCTCGCCGAGGAGCACGGCGTCCTTATACACACTCATCTCGCAGAGACCGCCGACGAGGAGGCGTTCTGCCTGGAACGGTTCGGGATGCGCCCGGTCGATCTCATGGAGTCGCTCGGCTGGCTGCGAGACGATGTCTGGTTCGCCCATCTGGTGCATCTTAGCGAAGCCGACATCGCCAAACTGTCGGCGGCTGGTGTGGGGATGTCGCACTGCCCCAGCTCCAACATGACGCTGGGATCGGGGATCGCCCCGGTGACGCCGCTGCTCGAATCCCGGGTCAAGGTCAGTCTCGCGGTCGACGGCTCGGCGAGCAACGACACATCCAACATGGTGCGGGAAGCGCGACAGGCGATGCTGCTCCAGCGGGTGCGCTACGGCGCCGGCGCGTTCTCCGCAAGAGACGCCCTGTACCTGGCCACGATGGGCGGAGCCGCGGTGCTCGGTCGCGCCCACGAGCTGGGTTCGATCGAGCCGGGCAAGGTGGCCGACCTCATCGCGTTCGATCTGTCGCGGATCGAGTTCGCCGGCGGACGCGGCGACCCGATCGCCGCCGTCGTTCATTGCGCCGCGGATCGCGTGTGGATGTCCATGGTGGACGGCGTCCTGCGGGTTGAGGACGGACAGCTCCTCGATCAGCGGATCCCGGAGATCGTGTCGACCCATAACGCACTCGCCGCGCGGCTGTTGGCCGGATGAGAGTCCGGGTGGAGGTCTGCTTCTCGTTCAAGCGCGAGATCGGTGACGCCACCGTCGTGCTCGAACTCGAGGCCGGGGCAACCGTCCTCGACGCGGTCCGCGCGCTCACGACCCGATTCCCGGAGATCGAGGGGCGTCTGTTCGATGGGGACGGAGTCCTTCACCGACACATCAACGCACTGCTAAACGGCGGGAACGTGTCGTTCCGCAAGGGGTTCGCCACACCACTTGCCGACGGGGACCTTCTCGCGCTCCTGCCGCCGGTGGGCGGCGGCTGAGATCGCTTGAGCGGTGCCCCCCTAGCACACGCCCGATCGGCGGGATCTGGACCCGCTCCGAGAAAAAAGGAGAAGCCCCCGATCGGGAGCCCCTCCCTGCTGGTGTGGTGGGCTTACTGTAAGGAGGTCCAGCCGTTCCACCTCGTCGGCTGTACGGAACGAAGCTAGCCCCGAGATGTGTGGCATTTGTGAAGAAGACGCGACGATTTGATGGGGCGCGCTGCCGTCAGTCTCTATCCCCTTTCTGCAGAGGGTTCTGGAAAGGATTTCCCCGGGTCGTGCTCCCGCGCGTGTCGCTTCGCTCCGGCGCGCTCCGCGAACCGCGCCGCGTCAACGATGAACCGCTCGTGCTCGCCCTCGGCGACCCGCTCGACCTCATCCCAGGCCTCCAGCCGAAACCGGAGCCGTCGACCGTCGACCTCGACCAGTTCGGCACGCACGGTCACCTCCATCTCCGGTGGCGTCGGCGCCAGATGCTGCAGCCGCACCGACAGCCCTACGGTCACGCGATCCGCCGGTAGCGTCGGATCGATCGCGCGGCGCGCCGTCTCCTCGCAGAACCCGATGAGCGCCGGTGTTGCCAGCACGTCCGCGAGGCCGCTTCCGTAGCGGCTCGCCAGCTGCTCCTCACCCACGGTGAACCGGCGCTCTGTCCCCGCCCCAACCTCGATCAATGCCGCCTCCGTTCGCTGCGCTTCCGCCGGGATCCGTGATGCCTCGCCGCCCGTTGCTTCACGCGGCGTAGAGCTCGGGCCGCCGATCGGCGAGACGATCGTTGTAGGGGTTGAGCGCCTTGTCCCGCGCCTTCGCCGGGTCGATCTCCACCACCTCTACCGCCTCGCCCGTTGGCGGCGCCTTGACCAGCACCTCGCCTGTGGGCCCGACGATCTGGCTCTCGCCGGTGTAGGTGAGCGGCTCCGCCGCGCGATCCTCTGTGCCTACGCGGTTCGCGGTGACGGTGAACACCCCGTTTTCGAGCGCCCGGGCGCGCATCGTCAGCTGCGCGTACACCGGCATCACCAGGTTCGCCGGGTGGGCGATCACCTCCGCGCCGCGAAGCGCCAGCGTCCTCGCCGCTTCCGGGAACAGGTGGTCGAAGCAGATCATCAGCCCGACGCGGGCCGCCCCGATGTCGACCACCGGGAAGCCCACATCGCCAGCATGGAACCAGCGCTTCTCCTCGAAGAATAGGTGGACCTTCCGGTAGGACGCAAGGACGCCGCGCTCTCCCACGAGCACCGCCGCGTTGTAGAGCCTGTCGTGCTCGCCACGCTCCGGCAGCCCGGCGACGACGAACATGTCGCCCTCCTTCGCCATGTCCACGAGAGAGTCGACGGTGGCGCTTCGAGAGAGCGGTTCGGCGACGGCCTCGGCCTCCTCGTAGGAGGTAAACTGGTAGCCGGTGGCAAACAGCTCCGGCAGAACCCACAGATCGGCCCGCTGCCCGTCGAGAAGCTCGCGTATCCGTGCGATGTTGTCGGCTACGGCACCGAAGCTCGGCTCGCTCTGCACAAACCCAACGCGCATGCGCGCATGGTAGTCCTCCGCGTCGTGCCCCGCCAGCGGCACCGCCCCATCCAAAGGATTGCGGCCGACGTCCGTGCGTCCTATGATCATCGCGCTGTCATGGTGGCCAAGGGACGCTACGGAACGCTGGTGGGAGTTCTGCTGTTGGCTCTTCTGTGTGGGCCGCCCGCGCCCGCCACGGCCGAGCAGACACCCTCAACGCTGGCGTGCTCTTGGGTCCTTCTGCCCGGCCCGGTCGGCAACGCGCTGGGACCGTCCGCCGCCCAGCTGGTGGATCGGCTTCTCCTGATCTGGGTGGTGCTCGCCGTCGCTTCCCTCGGCGCGGTCATCGGCGATGCCGCGCACGCGCGGCGTGCCTCGTGGCGGGTGTACACGCTCTGGACCCTCGTGACCCTGGTCTTCGGCCCCCTCGGCGCCGCGATCTACTTCCCCTACGGGAGACTGCTCGCCCTCGGCACGCTCCCCAAGGAACGGGATCCGCTCGCCGCGCGCGCCCTCGCCGCCAGCCTGTTCGCCGCCGCCGGCCCCGCCCTCGGCGTGACGATCGGCCTCATCGTTGCCCGCATGGCGGCCCTTGAAGCCCCGCTTCGCTCCGCCGGAGGACTGGCGATCGTCTGCGGCTTCGGCGTCCTCGTTTCGCTGACGCTGTTCTACGGGACGCTGCGGCCTGTCGAGCGATCATCCGCGGGAAGCACGGAAGCCTCGTTCGCGTCGTTCCTAACGAGGGCCTCGCTTCTCACCCTCATCGCCCTCGCGGCACAGCTACTCGTCCTCACCCTGGTGTTCCGAATGCGGGACGCAGCCCTCGCCCCAGGAAGCGCCACCTTGTACGCGGCCGTCTGGGTCGGCGCCGTTGCCGCCGCCCTCGCGTGCGTGCCGCTCTGCCTTTGGCAGGCCCGCACCGGCCGCCCCACGTGGCCGCCAGCGAAGCCCCGCGAATAGCCTGCCGATCCCCGCCGAGGCACCCTACCCTACCCCCAGTTCGAATCCTCTTGGGCGTACCAGTTGCCGGTTTGCGCTCCTATGGCCACGAGGTCGAACGGCTTCCTGTAGTGGGGCACGATCTTCTCTCCCCAGGGAGGAGACACTCCCGGTCTACGAGCGGCTGGGGGATGTGCGCTCGGTGGCGGTCACCCAGGGCAAGATCGCCGACATCCTCTTCCAGAGGGGCGAGCTCGACGAGGCGCTGCGAATCCGAAAGGAAGAGGAGATGCCGGTCTACGAGCGGCTGGGGGATGTGCGAGAGATGGCGGTGACCCAGGGAAAGATCGCCGACATCCTCTTCGGGAGGGGCGAGCTCGACGAGGCGCTGCGAATCCGAAAGGAAGAGGAGATGCCGGTCTACGAGCGGCTGGGGGATGTGCGAGAGATGGCGATCACCCAGGGCAAGATTGCCGACATCCTCTTCCAGAGGGGCGAGCTCGACGGGGCGCTGCGAATCCGCAAGGAAGAGGAGATGCCGGTCTACGAGCGGCTGGGGGATGTGCGATCGGTGGCGATCACCCAGGGCAAGATTGCCGACATCCTCTTCCGGAGGGGCGAGCTCGACGAGGCGCTTCGCATCCACCGAGAAGAGAGACTACCGACCTGCGAGAAGCTTGGCGATCTGGATGGCAAGGCTCACGTTCTCTTCTCATGTGCACAGCTACGGCTTGCGCGTGCCAAGGGGGAGCCCAAGAGGGATGAGATCGAAGCGATCCTCAACGAGCTGGGGGAGAGCTTCGCGATCCTCAGGAAGCTCGAGCGTCCGGACGGAGTCGCGGCTGTGGGAAGCCTTCTGGGGCAGGTTCTCGCTGCAGGCGGTGCGACGGAGCCTGCTCTCAAGGTCCTTGAAGAGGCTGCGATCGCCTACGAGCTGCGATCGCCTACGAGAAGATGGGGCAAGCAGACGCCGCGAGCAAGGTGCGCGAGCTGCAAGAGCGCATCAGGGTGAATGCACCTGGCCAGTAACCTTGCACAGGACGGTCGCAGTAGACCCTCCCAGCCGTGAGCTGCGAGGTGGTCGAGCTGGGTGACTCAGACTGCTCCGATTCGTCCACTGAGCGCAAGCAGACGCCTTCAGGCCGTGACGTCCGCTAGATTGTCGAGTTTCAGCGTACTGTTTACACGTTGGGGACTGAGCGAGCAAGAAGAAAGAGGGTCACCAGGGCAAGATCACCAGGTAGCCATCCAAGCACCTGGGAGGTCTGCCGATGACCCTCGAAGACAAGGTACACGCTTTCCGGCTGCATGTCCTGCAGCGGGCGAAGGAATTAGGCAACGTCAGCGCTGCATGCCGTGAGGCAGGGATCTCACGGACGCTGTGCTACCGCTGGAGGAAGCAAGCTACCCTCTACGGCCATGATGCACTGCATCCCCAAAGGAGGACATCACGCCGGGGACGGCCTCCGCAGCTGGACGTGGTCAAGGAGCGACGGATGCTCGCCTTGTCGTTGGCGTGTCCGACCTGGGGCCCCCAACGGATCAGCGATCAGCTACAGCTTGAAGGGGTGACGATCTCGCCGTCGACGATCTGGCGGTCATTGCATCGATTGGGACTGGGCACCCGTATCGATCGGCTCCTCGTTCTGGAGATGCACAGCGCGAGAAGTGCTGGGCTGCTGACCGAGAGGACCCGACGGAATCTGGCAAGACGCAAGGTCCGTCACGTGCAGGCCGACAAGCCTGGAGAACTCGTGTGCATCGACACGTTCTACATCGACAAGCTCAAAGGCGTGGGGAAGCTGTGGCAGATCACCGCGTGTGATGCCGCGAGCTCGCATGCGATGGCGAGGATCGTGGCGGCGAACAACGCCACAGAAGCGCCAGCGTTCCTCCGGGAGGTGGTTGAGCCTGAACTCACCAAGGCCGGATGGAAACTGCGACGCGTACTGACGGATGGTGGCAGTGAGTTCAAAGGAGCCTTCGACGAGGCTTGCGAGGAACTGGGGGTGCGGCACACGCGCACCAAGCCACGCCATGCATGGACCAACGGGTTCGTCGAGCGACTGCAGGGAACGATCCTACATGAGCACTGGCGGATCGTCTTCCGTCGCCGCTACTTCCGCAGGAGTTCCCAGCTACAGGTATCCCTGGTCTCGTTCCTCGAGTTCTACAACTTCCAGCGACGGCATCGGGGCTACCGTACGAAAGGGAGAACGCCCGCCACGATCTTCTGGGGAGCCGTCCGCGAACGACGGCACGTGGAGGTCTAATGTGTCAACACCATTCCGGGATTGAACATCCTAGGTACGGTGACGTCAGGCGTCCCGTATCTGGCGAGTGCACCTACTCTGTGAGACCGAGGAACTGCAGGATTGTGCCCAGGATCACGAGTGATCCAAGCACAATCACCCACGTGAGAGTTGTGCCCCAGTCGAATTCCCTCGGCTCCTCCTGCTCAACCGTGCTCTCGAATCTCCAGGCCCATTGCTCCCCTCTCTGCTCGCCATCCTGCTCCCAGACCAGGTAGAGCTTCACCACATCACCGTCGTCTATGAGAATCGGGAGATGCACCCAGCCATCATCAGAAGCACTGCAGTAGCTCGCGGGCCAAATGACTTCATCTGCCCGTGATTGGGGCGCGATAGCGGTTGGCGCTTGAGGCTTGCCCTGTTCAACGTAGCGTACCCCTGTGTGGATGACCCTCTCGCTTACGCCCTCAGGGAGAACAAGAACGGAAAGGTCCCACTGGATTGCGACGAGGCGTTCGCTGTGATTCGCAATCGTCACTTGCAGCTCGCGAATGCGAGACGGGTACCCGCTAGGCCCATCAAACGTTGGCAGCACGGCAAGTTCCGCTCCGATAGGTCGCTGGATCTCGGTGTAGGTCCAAATGGTTCTTGCCGAAGCCGGCAAAGAGCACACCAACAGAAGAACAGCTTGCAGGACTGCGAGAACCACGGACCCTCCCCGGGTCCGCAAACCGACACTCGACACGATTCCCACCCCCTCCCGAGGATTCTATACCACGAGAAGCCGCCGTCACGCAAGCCGCAAGCCCCTTCCAGAGAGTTCGACCCACAGGACCGGTTGCACGAACGTACGCTGCACCACCAAGGGATCCGCTCCCGGATCGCACTCAGGGTGCCACCTATCTCCGGCCCGGGTACTCAGCCAGACTGGCTTCGGAAGCTTTCCACTAGGGCGTGCTATTGGTAGACTGCCGTGTCTATGGTGTGTTGCGGGTAGAGCTCGCGGGATAGCTTTGAACCTGATTCGATCTGCGAGAGAGCAGCCAGTCTCGGTGTGGAGCGGGAATTGCTGACTTGCTCTGAACCGTAGCAGCGCTTCTGGCCAATCCGAGGAGCACGGGTTGGTTATCGCGCATCACTTGCAGTCCGCACCCCGAAGTTGAACCGACTGGGATCTTCTTTGACAGCACTGAGGAAGACGTGGATCCATGTGTTCTCAAGTTCCACAGCAATCCTCAGATATGCCCAGTTGGTCACGACAACAACAAGCCACAATGCAGTGAGTGCCGCGAGAGCGATCGCAGAGTATGAATCAAGTTGAAGGTATCCGCGCAGTGTCGTAGAACAGAGCAGAACAGCCATTACCCCCAATGGGAGTAACAGTGTGGCAAGGTAGAGGCCCAGTTTCAAGCCATTCGAACGCATCCGTGCTGGAGGCAGGAGCCGCTCTGCAGCCAATCCCGCGAAGAGCATGCTGAACCAAACCGACGCAATAAGAGCCACGCGCCAATCCAGAACTCGCTGCCCGCTAACCCATGTCAAGATGAAGCCACCCAGCCCCCCCATACCTGAAGCCAGCAACATCGCTTCGTTTGCGTAGAAGCGCTCCCAGTAGCTCTCACTCCGTTTTCTCAGCTCTTGATCGGCATGAGAGACCCAGATGAGCCTGTGAAGATTCTTCGGGCGCATGTGTCGAAGAGCTTGCGTTGTCGCGCTGGGAAGCGCCATACTGGATAGGTTGTCTCTCAATTCACAGGTCTCGATGTACGTCGCGTTGGGGCGGCGCCCAGTCAGTGCATATAGGAACCTCATGAGTTGCGTGATCGCATAGCCCAACGAAGGGCTTGTCAAGACTGCGCCAACGAGAGTTGCAGCCAGTGTAGATGTTGAGGCTCCGGCCTCCGCAATCCATGGGGAACCTGTCGCACCGAAGAAGATCACGAAGAACAGTCCTGGGACTGACAGCCTGAAAAACTCATACAGCAAGTCGTCCTCCCCTCTCAGGGGAAGCCGGAATCTCGGGACTGGAAACGCTCCCAGTCCCAAGTTCGGACTACTTCCGTAACAGTCTAACCCGGCTCTGAGAACTCCGACAAGAGCTGCCCCCCCTACGGAAGCATCTGAAGTGCAAACATGTGGCCCACCCTTGCCGCCAGACTCGTGCGACGACTAGGCTGTCGAATTTCACAGTACTGTTTACAGTTCGAGGGCTGACGCAGCAAGAAGAAGGAGGGCTTTGATGTGGGGAAACGGAGGAGTCAGTGAATGAGGATCTGAGAGACAATGATCGAGCTTCGTACGGATCAGCTCTTCGCATGATCACCGCCCATGATTCCGTTGTGCAGGCCTTCCAAAGGATGTTCCTAACAGCTCAGTCGTTTCTGGTCTCAGCGACTGCGCTATTCGTGCGCTTCGGCTTGGGTAGCAACAGCTCCAGTCATGACGGGGGCGTCAGTGACGTCGTTCAGCTGAGCATGTTCTCGGTGCTGCTTGCCCTAGGGCTCTTCACCCTTTGGATGTGGAGAGCGGTGGTCCATAGGCGATGGCTCTGCGTTCACTACCTGAATTTGCTTCTTCGGAAGTTGGAGTCCGGTAGTGACGTTGAGGGTGGTTTGATGAAAGACTACGTTCAACCCTTTCTCTCGCTCTCCACGGCCGGACGGAATGCCAAGATCCTCCAGCTCGAGTGCGAAGGGTTTGGACAGCCCAAGGATCGGGCAGGGCTCGGAAGAGCCTTCCGATGCGTGTATCTACTCGTTTGGGTATCCATCGCCGTGGTCGGTTTCTGGCAGTTTGCATAGCGCTCCCCGTGATGGCCAGTTCAGAACCCGTACAGCAAGGTGTACCAGAAGTCACCGCACCGAGAACTCACCCAGCGAAAGTTCGAAAGCAGTCCACTAGGGGGTACCAGTCTGTAGTCGCGCATCCAGTGACGCGGTCGCAATTCCTGCGGACTGCATCGGGAGTCGGGGCATCTCCCCGACTCGATCGCGGCCGGGGGCACGTCTTTGGTTTGAGCCGCCAGAAGGTTGCTGCGCCTCAGCGCGCGCAGGCCGGAGTCGAGCCTTCGGCGCTCGCCTGGCGACGCAACGCCTAACCCTTTGCGGACGCACGAGGGCAACTCGACTCAGACAGCAGGAGAGGATTCACGCACGCGCCGTCGTTCTGTACCATCCGAACGGACGTGGCCGGAAGGCCTTCCATGGGAGGAGGCGTCTTGTGCGTGACAAAACCGCGGATGCCGAGGCGATCGTGCGCCAGGCGGTGGAGCTGGTGGAGCGCCGCTACGCGTTCCCCCGGGTGGCGTCGAAGATCGCTTCCGCCGTTCGCGAGCGACTGACGGGGGGCGAGTTCGCCGGCATGATCGTCGATCGAGCGTTCTGCAAGCGTCTGACGCGCGTCTTCCAGGAGCTAAGCCGCGATCAGCACATGGGCTTCGCCTACTTCGACAAGCCGCAGCCGATGCGGGATGAGGCAGGCTACGTGTTCGGAGCGCTCGACGAGGACGATATCATCGAGGCGCGTCACTGGAACTGCGGCTTCGCCGCGGTGAGGCGGCTGGATGGGAACGTCGGGTACATCGACCTACGGCAGTTCACGCCGGTCGCCATCGGCGGCCCGACGGCAACGGCGGCAATGCGCCTTGTGGCCGACACCGAGGCGCTGATCATCGACCTGCGCTCAAACGACGGCGGACGTCAGGACATGGCGGCGCACATCGCGGGCCACCTCTTCAGTGAGCCGACACAGCTTTCGTCCAGATACAACTATGTCACCGGGGAGTTCACGGAGTACTGGAGCGCGCCGGAGACAGAGGGGAGACGGTTCGGCGACAAGCCGCTGTTCCTCCTGGTCGGGAAACACACGTTCTCCGCTGCGGAGTGCTTCGCCTACGACATGCATCAGCTCGGCCGGGCGACGTTGGTCGGTGAGCGTACCGCCGGCGGCGCCAACCCCACCAAGATCTACACGTTGACGCCGCACGTGTGGATGGCCATCCCCTATGGGTTCCACGTCAGTCCGATCACCGGGACCGACTGGGAAGGCGTCGGCGTCTCGCCCGACGTTGAGGTTCCTGCCGCCGCGGCGTTGAACGAAGCACACCGCCTGGCGCTTCTCGGGGTTCGCGACACGCTCGACCGCGAGGGGCTGGCGCGTCTGCTGGACGAACTCAGGACCGAGGTCGAAACGGCGCTCGAACGGCTGTCGGGCAGCTGAGCAGAAGCGACACATACCTCGCTTTTCCGGCGCGGCGCGTAGGGTGGCAGCTCAAGGCCGGGGCACTACCCCTGCCGGCGGGACAGGATCAGCGTCGACACGAGCGGACGGTCGATCTGGCCGCCGTTGCCATCGATTGCCTCGCGCGCACTCGCGAGAAGCCTCCTGCACACGCTCGGCGCAAGCGCCAAGTGATCGGACAACGCCCTCTGGAAGCGAACGACCTCCTCCACGATGTGCAGAATCGACCACGGAAACAGGAACACCTCCGGCTCACTGAACAGCCCAGTGGCCGCGAGTTCGTGACGCATCTTCTCGATCTCCTCGTCCGGCGACCACGGCTTCGCGGTGGGCATCACGGGGGCCCGGTGCCCGAGGGCTTCGGCAAGCAAGGGAGACGTCGAGGAGTTGGCGCGGGGGTGGAGGTTCCGGATCAGCGCCAGGAACCCTCCGGCTCGAAGCGCGCGGCGACTCGCCGGGTACGCGATATCGGGGGAGATCCAGCGAAACGGCCGCGTCGCGGCAACCACGTCGTACGCCCCCTCCTCGACATCCAGCGTCTCGAAGTCGGCCGCGACAGCGGCGGCGCTGTCGTGGGGAGTGGACTTCGGCTCCGCGATCCGCCGCATCGCCTCTCCAAGGTCGATCGCGGTCACGTGGAGCCCCCTCTGCATCAGAGGAAGCCTCAGTCCCCCCGTCCAGCAGCCGATCTCAAGGACACGTCCGCCCACAGCAAGGCCCGTCCTCTCGACCAGGGTGCCGATGAGCGACGCCGGGTAGCGCAGGCAAAACGCGTCGCGGTTCTTCCCCAATGCGCCGAACGCCCCCCACATGTCGCGATCGTTCATCATCGTCCCCACCCGTCCCCAAAAGCCATCCAACGCCGCGAGGCGTCGCCCTACGCCGCCTCAGCGCGTCGAGGAGCCCGCCGGATCGCCGCCGCCGTCCATGGCGACGATCTCGACGCACAGGCGCACGCCAAACGCCGGTCCAATCCACGAGAAGCAGACCACGTCTTGGGCTCCGCCCGGATCCACTTCGAGGCAAACGCCGATGGCCCTCTCTGCTCCCCCCGGGAGGAGCTCCACCGGGAGCGCCGTCCCGACATCCTCGGTGCTCGCGAAGACCTCGAGGATGGTGATCCCCGGATCGTGGACGTTTCGCTCCGCGTCGGGCGCAACGCGCACCGCGTGGAAGCCGGGCGGTCGTGTGCCCAGCTGCCCGTCGCCAAAGCGGAGCTCTGACTCCTTCGAGACGTAGATCAGCCCGAGGAGATCCCCGGGAAGAGGTCCGAGGGCACGGCTCGGAGCCCCGAACCTCGCGGCTCCTGCGGCCGCCGCCACGAGCTCGCCACGGCAGAGGAAGACGAGGTCGCTTGTGTCCAGGGCGAGCCCCATCGACGCCGCGGCCTCCTCCATCGCGCCGCGGACTTCCTCGTAGGCCGCCTCCGTCG